>OGLY01000383.1_pt1 | contig 21087 bp, 20 predicted proteins | sample 1573091 | NCBI WGS metagenome assembly OGLY01 (sample SAMEA2581916, study PRJEB24529) | metagenome | biome: Human gut stool | place: China | collected 2011
AGTGTTGCAAGAAGCTTGTCATTATCTCTCTGATGCAGACCAATACTTGGTTCATCTAATATATATGCAACTCCTACAAGACCAGAACCAATCTGCGTAGCAAGTCTTATTCTTTGTGCCTCTCCCCCTGAAAGTGTTCCTGTTGCTCTTGAAAGAGACAGATAATCAAGACCAACATCCATAAGAAACTTAATTCTTGATTTGATTTCCTTAAGAATCTGTGCTCCTATAAGAAGTTGTCTTTTTGTAAGCTGCATTTTTTCAAGAAATTCCTGTAATTTGATAATTGACATGTTAGTTATCTGATAAATATTTTTATCAGCCACAGTTACTGCAAGCGATGATGCCTTTAATCTCTGTCCCTTACATGATGTACATGGGTAATTCTCATAAATTCTTCATACTGCTGCTTCATAAGGTCAGAGCCTGTTTCCCTGTATCTTTTTTCCATATTTCTTATAAGACCTTCAAATGCAATATCATATACCCCTTCGCCTCTCTGTCCTTTATAACGTACTTTTACGGAATGACCTTTAGTTCCATTTATAATAATATCTTTAATCTCATCAGGATAATCTTTAAATGGTGTTGCAAGACTAAAATCATACTCATCTGCCAGCGCTTTCATAATTGCTCTTGAAAAACTTCCTTCATCTGTCACCGACTGCCAGCCCATGCCTACAATTGCTCATCAATGCTTAATTTCTCATCCGGTATTAAAAGCTGCGCATCAAATTCCATCTTATATCCCAGTCCGAAACATTCAGGACACGCACCAAACGGATTATTAAATGAGAAACTTCTAGGCTCAATCTCTTCAATGCTTATTCCACAATCCGGACAAGAAAAGCTCTGACTGAAATTCATAGGCTCACCACCTATAACATCAACCATCATAAGTCCATCTGCCAGCTTAAGAGTTGTTTCTATAGAATCTGTCAATCGCTTTTCTATACCTTCCCTGACAGCCAGCCTGTCCACAATAATCTCAATATTATGCTTTTTATTCTTTTCAAGTGAGATATCATCTGTAAGCTCATACATGTTTCCATCAATTCTTACACGTACATATCCACTCTTTTTCGCCTGTTCAAGAAGCTTTACATGTTCACCTTTACGTCCTCTTACAACCGGTGCCATAATCTGTATCTTAGTTCTTTCAGGCAGTTCCATAATAACATCTACCATCTGGTCTACTGTCTGCTTTTTAATCTCCTTGCCACACTTAGGACAATGAGGAATACCTATTCTTGCATATAACAATCTGAAATAATCATATATCTCTGTAACTGTCCCCACTGTAGAACGTGGATTTCTGTTAGTGGACTTCTGGTCTATCGAAATAGCCGGCGAAAGACCTTCTATACTCTCAACATCCGGCTTTTCCATCTGTCCTAAGAACTGCCTTGCATATGAAGAAAGTGATTCCATATATCTTCGCTGTCCCTCTGCATATATTGTGTCAAATGCAAGTGATGACTTTCCTGAACCTGAAAGTCCTGTAAGCACAACCAGCTCATTTCTTGGAATATCTACAGATACATCTTTAAGATTATGTTCATTAGCACCTCTTATCTTTATAAACTGTCTATACTTTCCTTTTTCCATCTCTATACCTTCCATGTTATTTGTTTTCGTAAATATATTTATTGACCTCAATCATCTTATCACGCAATGCTGCCGCCTCTTCAAAATTAAGCTCTGCTGCCGCTTTGTGCATGTTCTTCTCAATCTCTTTTTTTACCCTTTCAAGCTCTTTAATACTCATCGATTCAAAATCCTTCTCGAGCTTATCAGATGTACTCTCTGCTGCCTTAGATATGCTTATAAGGTCTCTTACAGCTTTCTTTATAGTCTGCGGAGTTATTCCATGCTCTTCATTATATTCCTGCTGTATCTTACGTCTTCTTTCTGTTTCTGATATAGCTTTTTCCATAGACTCTGTAATCTTATCAGCATACATAATAACATGACCCTCGCTATTTCTTGCCGCACGTCCTATCGTCTGTATAAGTGAAGTCTCCGTTCTTAAAAATCCTTCTTTATCAGCATCAAGAATTGCAACCAAAGAAATCTCAGGTATATCAAGTCCCTCTCTTAACAGATTAATTCCAACCAGCACATCAAATCCATCAAGTCTCATATCTCTTATAATCTTCTGTCTCTCAAGAGTATCAATATCCGCATGAAGATATTTCACTCTTATTCCAAGCTCCTTAAGATAATCTGTAAGATCCTCTGCCATTCTCTTAGTAAGTGTTGTAACAAGTATCTTATTTTTCTTAGCTGTCTCTTTATTAATCTCAGATACAAGATCATCAATCTGTCCGTCAATAGGTCTTACACTAATCTGTGGGTCAAGAAGTCCAGTAGGTCTTATAATCTGTTCTGCTGATAATAACTCATGTTCCCTTTCATAGGTCGATGGAGTAGCAGATACAAATAACATCTGCGATATCTTAGATTCAAATTCCGAAAAATTAAGTGGCCTGTTATCCTTTGCTGATGGAAGTCTGAAACCATAATCCACCAATGTAGTCTTTCTTGACTGGTCACCTGCATACATTCCTCTTATCTGTGGAATTGTAATATGTGATTCATCCACTATAATAAGGAAATCCTTAGGAAAATAATCCATAAGTGTATAAGGTGGAACACCTGCCGGAAGTCCTGCAAGATGTCTTGAATAATTCTCAATTCCTGAACAAAAGCCTGTTTCCTGAATCATCTCAATATCAAAATTCGTTCTTTCTTCTATTCTTTGTGCTTCAATAAGCTTATCCTCGCTCTTAAAATACTTAACACGCTCTACCATCTCTGCTCTGATATTCTCAACTGCTGCCGCCATCTTCTCTTTATCTACAACATAATGCGAATTAGGGAAAATGGCTGTATGTTCAAGCAGCATCTTAACTTCTCCTGTTAGTGCATCTATCTGAGCGATTCTGTCGACTTCATCTCCAAAAAACTCGACACGTACTGCTTCATCCGTGGAATTAGACGGATATATCTCTATAACATCTCCTCTAACCCTGAAAGTACCTCGCTTAAAATCCTGATCTGATCTTATATATTGTATATCTATCAGCTGCCTTATAACATCATCTCTGTCCTTCTCCATTCCGGGACGCAATGAAATAACCATGTTCTTATAATCTATAGGTGCACCAAGTCCATATATACACGATACAGAAGCAACTATTATAACATCGTCTCTTTCTGAAAGTGCCGCTGTTGCCGAATGTCTTAACTTATCAATCTCATCATTAATAGAGGAATCCTTTGCAATATAAGTATCGCTCTGTGGTACATATGCTTCCGGCTGGTAATAATCATAATAGGAGACAAAGTACTCTACTGCATTTTCGGGAAAAAACTCCTTCATCTCCCCATATAATTGTGCCGCAAGTGTCTTATTATGAGATATTATCAAAGTTGGCTTTTGAACACTCTGTATAATATTAGCCATTGTAAATGTCTTTCCTGAACCTGTTACACCGACCAGTGTCTCAAACTGGCAGCCTTCCTTAAACCCCTCCGATAAAGTCTTAATAGCCTGCGGCTGGTCTCCTGTAGGCTCATATGGGGCATGTAATCTAAACTCCATAATGACCTCTCCTTCCTCAATATATAATAAAATTGACTTCTATAAGCCAAATGATTGTTACTCTAACATACTCTGTAAATACAAGATTGGCTTCAAAGTAACAATTGGGTTACCAAATAGATAATTGTAAATAATCAGAATATCCTGATTATATGCTTCTTAAATAGAAAATAAAGTTTTTGCAGAATATTTCAAAATAGCAAAGTCAATATTTTTATAGTATGCACTTATATTCTTAATTCTACTACAAAAAACAGACTTTGTCCATATTTTACAGAACATTTGTTCTTATTATTTTATATCAACCTATAATGTATCCACTTATATCATGTGTTACTTTACTAAAGTCATTTGACATATTTTCAATATTTTTATTTTACACAATACTCACAGGAATTTGTCATAAACATAATAAAACACCTATATTTCTGACCCGACTATACAATCGACGCACCCCCGCATAACGGGTGGTTAAATGTTGAGTGAAATTCCATTTTGTGGTTAAATGTTGAGTGAAATTCCATTTTTCGAAACAACGAAAAACTCCATCTCACTCAACAGACTAAAGCCCATAATTTAAGACCATCTGTCATTTGACAGATGGTCTTAAGAAAAAGTCTGCTATGATATTACCCTCGTTTCGCTTTGGGGCTTGCGGAGAAAACAACAAATTTTGAAAAGAGATTAACAACATGAATAACAAAATCATCTACCGGGAAACATCTTATGTTTTATTGTGTTTTAGATGAGTGAACGTTTTGGGCTTATTTTATCTGACTCTTCACATATTCAACTGCCGCTTCAAGCTGGTTATCCGAATCATTTACATCATCTGCCTGATATTCAATAACTTCATCAGGTGTAACTCCATTTCCATGAATATCCTGTCCCTTAGGTGTAAAATATTTTGCAATTGTATACTTAATTGCACTGCCATCTGTCAACGGTCTTAACGTCTGTACGATACCTTTTCCAAATGTCTGGGTTCCAATAATCTTACCAATTCCATAATCCTGTATGGCACCTGCAAATATCTCAGAAGCGCTTGCACTGTTACCGTCTACTAATACTGCTAACGGAACTGTAAGCTCATCCTTATTCTTTCCTGTATACTCTGTTCTCTTACCATTTTTATCCTCAGTATATACTATAAGTCCATCAGGCAGAATCTCATCAAGCATATTAACAACAGTACTTAATACACCGCCCGGATTAGAACGTATATCTATTATAAGTCCTTTCATACCCTGACTGTTAAGGTCGTCAAGAGCTTCCTTAAACTGTTTGGTTGTAACAGTATCAAACTGCGAAATATACATATATCCTATACCATCGTCCCTTAATGAATAGCTTATTGTACGGATATCAATTTCATCCCTTATAACATCACATTCATATGTTGAATCATTTCTTATCATCTCCAGACTGACACTTGTTCCCTTTTCTCCTTTAATAAGTGCAACTGCTGATGATAAATCAATGCTTCTTATATCAACTCCATTAACTTTTGATATATAATCACCTTTACGGATTCCGGTCTTATATGCCGGAGCTCCTTCATAAGCCTCTGTTATAAGTATGGTTCCATCATCCATTTTCTGGCATACAGCACCAATTCCACTGAACTTCCCTGTCGTAGATTCCTTCATCAATTTATACTCTTCTGCCGTATAATATACAGTATACTTATCACCATATGCACTAATGTATGCTTTATAAATGTCATCCTCTGCCGTACTTTCATCTACATCATCAAAATAGAATGCATCTAGTACACTATCCATGGTATTTAACTTATCTTCAACATTACTTCCAATACCATCTGCTGAATTAACAGCAGTCTCCTGCACATAGATATCACCATTAGTCGCAAGATGAATATACCCTGACTGATAGAATCTTATAAATAATGAACCGGCAATTATCACAACAGCCAGCAAAGTACTTATAACACCAAGAATAACACCCGTTGTCATTGCATGACCGGCTGCTTTCTTATTCTTTCTGTTATGATACCTGTTATCCTGTAATACATTATAAGAATAATTATCTTCTAATATGTTTTTATCTTCTGATATATTATTATTTTCTGATATATTATTATCTTCTGATATATTATTATCCTCAAATGCTTTATTATCTTCTGACATCCTGTTATCATCTGATGTCTTATCTTGTAATATTTTATCATCATTATTATTCTTGTTGTAATCATTTTCATTACTGAACTGATTAACCATCTTATATCCTACCTCTTTTCTAAAAAAATAATATGCCTGCCACAAAATAAGTATAGTCCTGCTTTCATAACATCTGTCAAATTATTTTATTTCTGTATTATCTTTTTTAATATAACTTTATTATACCCGTAAATTATGACTTTTTTACGTTCAATTTATAAGATATAGCTGTAACACTTCTATACTTATATTATCCTGCATATATTTAATAATACTGATATTATCAATATATTGCTGTCCACAATTATAACGTGGACAGCAATATATAATTATCTATAATTACAATATTTTAGATTATTATTTAAAATGATTAATATTATCACTATCATCCTAAATATCCCCATGGATTGACATAACTGCCATTAAGTCTCACGCCAAAATGAAGGTGCGCACCTGTCGAATTACCTGTTGAACCCATCTTTGCAATAACCTGTCCCTGTGAGACAGTATCTCCAACAGACACAAGCAATGCTGAGCAATGCATGTATACCGTATACAATCCATCACCATGATATATCCATATCCAGTTACCTGCTGACGAACTATATGTAGCAATTGTTACTGTTCCTCCCTTTGCAGCATATATAGGATCGCCTGATACCCCTGGTGTTGTAGCACCTATATCAATTCCTTTATGTCCTGAATCTCTATCCTCCGTATCGCCATAATCTGATGTAATTCTTCTTGATACCGTCGGCCATATAAATCCTGTAGACGTCACACTTGAACTATTATCTGAAGAACCGCCTGAATTACTGTTAGAGTTATTTGAACTGTTATCTAACGAAGCATTGCCTGAAGAATTACTGCTATTGTCAACAAGCTGTGATTTTGCCGCCTGTGCCGCTTCCTGTTTTCTTCTTTCTTCTTCCTTTCTTGCTGCCTCCTGTGCCGCTATCTGAGCTTCCATCTGTTCAATGGCACTTTCCTGTGCTGCAAGATCTGCATGTAATGAAGACTCTTTTTCCTTTGCAACATTAGTCTGTGTATTAAGATTAGCAAGTTCTGTATTCTTAGCCTGCTGTACAATCTCAAGTGCCCCCTTTTCTGCCTCAACAGATGCGGCCATATTATCAAGCTGGACATAGTCATTCTCAAGCTGGACCTTTGTATTTGCTATATAATCTACTGTTTCCTGATATCTTTCAAGCATCTCCCTGTCATACTGTGATATCTGTGTTATATATTCAGCTTTATTAAGCATCTCTCCCATATTGTTTGATGACAATAATATTTCAAAATATGTCTCATTGTTATGCTCATACATAAACTTAATTCTAAGCTTCATAGCTTCATATTGCTCCTGTGAATCAAGCTCTGCCTGCGCAAGTCCTTCCTGTGCATTAACAATCTCTTCCTGCTTTATTGCTATATTATTATTGAGATTATTAAGTGACGTATCCAGCTCACTCATCTTACTGTCAAGCTGTGCTATATAAGCCTGTGTATCACCGGCCTGCTGTTGTAACCGGGCAATCTCTGCCTGTGTATCCTGTATCTGTGCATTTATATCACTTTTGGTATTCTTTGCACTATTTAAATCGTCTGTTGTAACATCTGCATATACAATCTGGCTGTCCTGAATAATCTCCATATGTACAACACTTCCCCCCAGTGATGTAACAAGAACGATAGCAGCCATCTTTTTTAAAATACTATTTTTATAATAACTGTTTATTCCCCATCTGTTCATTTATCCGAATCTCCTTTTATCTATGATAATAACAATTTAAGACGACAAAAGGCTGCCGCATTAAATATATGCGACAACCCTGTTAATTCATTCTTATACATTTGCATGTTTATGTACAGCAAATAACGTTCCTATAACACCGATACCAATTCCCAGCAAAATAGCAACCGGAATAAGTACATTAAATACATCATTTGCTGGAAGAAATGCTAAAATATTGCTAAGTACATTAAACTTTCCAAGTACATATTCAATTACACTTGTATACATGTATCTTAATATAAATAATGGAATAATTGAACCAATTACACCTATTGATATACCTTCTACGAAGAATGGGGCATTAACAAAAGCATCTGTCGCTCCAATAAATTTCATAATTGAAATCTCTTCCTTACGGACTGTAATACCAATTACAATCGTATTAGTAATAAGGAAGATTGATACTGCCAGCAGAATAACAATAACCGCTATTGATACATAGCCTACAAGCTTAGCTGCACTCGAAAGACTGCTTGCTGTCGCCTCTGAACGATTAACCTGTCTTACGCCATTCAGATTCTCAAGATATGAAACAAGCGTTGACTGCATACCTGCATCATTAAGATATACCTCATATGAAGCAGAATTAGCAAGCGGATTATCATCCTTGAAACCCTCGGCTAATTCAGGATAATCCTTAAAGTACTCATTTTTAAAATTATTCCATGCTTCCTCAGCAGATGTATAATGAATCTCTGAAACCTCTACCCGGTTCTTAATCGTATCTCCAAGCTTTCTGATATCTGCATCCGAAAGTCCTTCGTCAAAGAATACAGTTACACAGACATCATTCTCTGCCTTTTTAACCATATACTGAAAATTAGTTACAATAAAATAAAAAAGCCGTAATTGTAGCTATAGAAGCAAGTGAGAACAATCTGTTTCTATAAATGTTCTTAAAGCCCTGCTTTATATGATAAAATAATGATCTAATCTTCATAAAAATATCCACCCTTTTCCAAATCGCTGATTATCTTTCCTTCACTCATGGTAATTGTCCTCTTCTTCATCTGCTGGACAATATCCATATTATGGGTAACAACAAGTACTGTAGTTCCCTGCTTGTTTGCCTGGTTAAGAATCTTCATGATTTCAGCTGAATTGCCCGGGTCAAGATTACCTGTAGGCTCATCGCACAAAAGAATTGCCGGTCTGTTTACCAATGCTCTTGCTATAGCAACTCTTTGCTGCTCACCACCTGAAAGCTGGCTTGGATATGCCTTATACTTATCTAAAAGACCAACCATTGATAACATTGATAATACCCTGCTCTTAATCTGTCTTGACGGTGCTTCAATTACTTTCTGTGCAAATGCAATATTTTCATAGACATTTCTATCCTCTAAGAGTCGGAAATCCTGAAATACAACTCCGATATCTCTCCTAAGATATGGGAGCTTCTTTCTTGTTATCTTGTTAAGATATTTCTTATTAACATAAATCTTTCCTGCTGTTGGCTCTAATTCATTTAAAAGCAGCTTGATAAGTGTTGACTTACCTGAACCACTCTTACCTACTATAAATACAAACTCACCCTTCTGTATATGAAGATTAACCCCATTAAGTGCCGGAACTCCTGAAGCGTAAGTTTTTGTAACATCTTCTAAGATTATCATAAGTAATCTCCTCCATTAAAATGTATCTTTACTTTCCATATATTTCATATATTTTACAACCATCAGTGCAATTTTAAATGTAATTGCATCATCAAATACCCTCAAATCCAAATCTGTTGTCTTTTGCAGCTTATCTAATCTGTATACAAGCGTATTCCTGTGAATATAGAGCTGTCTTGACGTCTCTGATACATTAAGGCTGTTCTCAAAAAACTTATTGATTGTAGATAATGTCTCATCGTCAAAGTCATCCGGAGACTTTCCACCGAATATCTCCTTAATAAACATCTGGCAAAGCGGTATTGGAAGCTGATATATAAGTCTTCCTATTCCCAGACGGTTATATGCAACAACACTTTTATTGCTATAAAATATCTTTCCAACATCAAGTGCCATCTTAGCTTCCTTATAAGACCTTGATACTTCTCTTATATCATTAACAATAGTACCATATGCAACATGTGCAGAACTCATTGCTTCTGTATTAAGCATATCTATTATTACTTCCGCAGTCTTATCAAGCTCATCATAAGTCTCATTCCCCTTAACTTCCTTAACAAGAATGATACTCTTTTCATCAACTGCCGTAATAAAATCCCTTGTTTTTCCTGCAAAAAGAGTCCTTACCGTCTCTAGTGCATTCGTGTCTTTCTCATGTTTAGTCTCAATAATATATACAACTCTCTTTACATCTGTATCAATATGAAGCTTCTCAGCTCTTGTATACATATCAACTCGAAGAAGATTATCAAGAAGAAGGTTCTTAATAAAATTATCTTTATCAAAACGTTCCTTATATGCAACTAAAAGATTCTGTATCTGAAATGCTGCAAGCTTTCCAAGCATATATACATCATCACTTGTCCCTCTCGCAAGCAATATATATTCAAGATTCTGGTCATCAAGCACTTTAAAAAACTGATAACCGTTTACCACCTGACTCTCTGCCGGTGAATCAATAAATGCTATTGCATCCGCAACACATCCCGATGTATCATCAAATGTCTTAGCCGCAATCTTTCCATCTGCATCTATAACACACAAATCAACTCTTGAAATAGACTTAAGCCCATCTACAGTTGTCTGTAAAATCTGATTTGATATCATTATAAACTCCCTTTCCAATTATTATCATTTACAATATTATCTCTGCAATAATCATGCAGAGCAATTTATATGCAGTTATAACTATTTGTCAGTAAATTAAAATATTACACAAGCATGTACTCATTTGTCTAATGTTTTATAAACAGTATATTATCCATATTATCACATCTAAATATCAGTTCAAATAATTATTTTATAATAAGACTTGTAAATATTTTCCATATAAATATTATATCAGTATAATTACCATGCTTAACCTAATGGTTTATTCTTATTATTACACCTATCAATTTATACTCTTACTATTGTAATGCAAAATGAGCAAAAAAAAAAGAGGAAATGCATAATTTATATACATTTTCCTCTTTTTTTTTATTATTAATTACTAATTCATAAAATTAGTGAGTAATTACCTGTTCTGTTTCCTTATCAAATACATGAAGTCTTGTAACATCCATAGCAAATGTAACTTCATCACCAGGACGAGCTGTTGTTCTAGGATTAACCTTAGCTGTACATGTAACATCACCAATTTCATAGTGAAGGTTAACTTCAGCACCAAGTAATTCATATACTCTTATTGTAGATACGAACTTAGAATCTGCATGAGCTGCGATGAATTCTGGATCATCCTTAACATCTTCTGGACGGATACCAACTACAACTGTCTTTCCTACATAACCACCATCGATAAGCTTCTTGCTCTTCTCAGCTGGAAGCTTGATAGTAACATCATCACTCATCTTAAGAGCTACCTGTGAACCATCCTGAGCTACTGTAGCATCGATAAGGTTCATCTGAGGTGATCCGATGAAACCAGCAACGAAAATGTTGTTTGGTGTGTTGTAAAGGTTCTGAGGTGTATCTACCTGCTGGATAATACCATCCTTAAGAACTACGATTCTTGTACCAAGTGTCATAGCTTCTGTCTGGTCATGTGTAACGTAAATGATTGTTGTCTGTAATCTCTTATGTAACTTAGAAATCTCAACACGCATCTGAACTCTTAACTTAGCATCAAGGTTTGAAAGAGGCTCATCCATAAGGAATACCTTAGGACTACGAACGATAGCACGTCCCATAGCAACTCTCTGTCTCTGACCACCTGAAAGAGCCTTTGGCTTACGATCAAGTAAATGCTCAATATCAAGAATCTTAGCAGCTTCATGAACTGACTTATCTATCTCTGCCTTTGGTACCTTTCTTAACTTAAGACCGAATGCCATGTTGTCATATACTGACATATGTGGATATAACGCATAGTTCTGGAATACCATAGCGATATCTCTATCCTTAGGCTCTACATCGTTAACGAGCTTGTCTCCAATCCATAACTCACCTGAGCTGATTTCCTCAAGACCTGCAATCATACGAAGTGTTGTAGACTTACCACAACCTGAAGGTCCTACGAAGATGATGAATTCCTGATCTGCGATTTCAAGGTTGAAATCCTTAACAGCTACGAATCCGTTTGGATATACTTTACAAACATTTTTAAGTGATAAACTTGCCATTGAAAACTTTCCTCCTAATATAAAAGAACGCATACGCGTTTCTGATATTTCATATTGTACACTAACAGGCATTTCTTGGCTATATGGTAATTAGCCAAATATAGTTAATGCTTTTTTATCACTTTTACCATAATTACTGCCACAATATATATTTTGCACAAAATTACAGCTAAAATCTTCACTAACATCACCAAAAAAATGCGTATTTATGCCATTTTCATGACATACTTATAACAAATCTATCTGTATTTGTATCAGTATTTGTTATCACAATAGTGCAGCATAAATTACGTATTTACCATTTATCATATCCGACCTGTTATTTCAGCCTTGCTTTTTTTTAAACTACAGGCTACAATCTAATCAGAATATATCTTCTAACTGGTTTGTATCTATGCACACCTGATACAGAGCCATATGTTAAAAGTATGTGTGCAGAAATGAGGATTACTTATGGATATAATGGATGTAGCTGGTTTATCAATGGATCTTAGCTCTACACGTGTTATCAATGATGTACAGGTTGCTGTCCTTAAAAAATCTCTTGATACATTAGAATCTAACGGAGATGGTTTAACTAAGATGATGGAATCATCTGTAACTCCTAATCTTGGTCAGAATATTGATATCAGAGTTTAATTTAAAAGGTTTAAGCACATTAAACAAAAAGATTGCCGTATTAAGAACTGTTTATACTATACGTTAATGGATAAGTTCATCTATCGTTTATAGTATATTTTCTTAATTACGGCAATCTTTTTTATCTTGTAATTTTCATTATATTATGGCAATCTTTTTATCTTGTAATTTCCATCATAACCATATACACTATGCAGGCAGCAATTGTTGCTATCAGCGGTACTGTTATAATACGCTTTTCTGCATTTCCATCACTTTGGGAATTTTCTCTTTCATCTTTATCTGTTTTACAGCCTGGCTTGAAGCTGGCTTTTATAGAATCGAGTGTTCCATTGCGTTTTGCCATATTTTTTATGCACAATATTGCAAGGAGCATAAATATGGCTGCTATAACAAACATCATTACAAGGTTTAAAAGCATTGATGTCATAGGAATATCTGTACTCTGTACCGCTGTATTGTTTATTACTCCATCGTACATTTTGCTCAGCTTTAATATCTGCACAACTGTTATTGAATACGTATTAACTGCAAAATGTGCACACACAGATGCCCATATAGAACCTGTTGCCTCAACCATATATGCAAGTACAATCCCTACTACAAAAGCATATGCAAACTGATTGATATTCATATGAAATATTCCAAATACAACTCCACTTACAAGTGCAGCTTTTAATATTCCGCACTTTCTATATGTCCCATAAAACATCCCTCTGAACACAAACTCTTCAACAAGTGGAGGAATAACCGCCACAAGAATAATCTGCACTATATATGGATATTCCATCATCCCCTGAACGGATGTATTCAGATAATTCTTAGAAAAAAGCATTGTAAGGCTGTTTAAAAACAACGTCATAGGAATAAGAAGATATCCTGTAAGTAGTGACATAATAATATCTTTCATGCCAATAAACTTATACTGCATATCTTTTCTTATGCTTATCTTCATAACAAAAATATATAAAAGTGCCAGTACAATCGTGATTGCCTCACCCAATATATATATAATCCATTGTGGAAATGCTATTCCAGCAGCAGTAAGCATTCTTAGCTGTACTGCCGATAATGTACTAAGAACTATATATCCAGCCAGAAAAAACGGTAGAAACCAGTTGATTTTTTTTACTTCCATGCTATAGCTTCCACTTCAAGTAATACATCCTTTGGAAGTCTTGCAACTTCTACACATGAACGTGCTGGAAATGGTTCCTTAAAGTAATTCTTATATATTTCGTTAATCTTTCCGAAATCATTCATTTCCTTAATAAAAACTGTTGTCTTAACAATATTCTCAACCTTTGAACCTGATGCTTCAACAAGATTGCAAAGATTCTTAAACGCCTGGTCAGCCTGTGCTTCAACCCCGCCTTCTACTATTTCACCTGTTGCTGGTATTACTGGAATAACTCCTGATGTATATACCATTCCATTAACCTCAATAGCCTGTGAATATGGTCCAATCGCACTTGGTGCCTTGTCTGTACTAATAACCTTCTGCATATAATCCTCCATTCTTATACTTTCATATTATTTTAACAAACCATCGCAAATGTCTGACTATTGTTTTTTATGCAACACATACTCAGACAAAAACAACCAGTACTAATTGTATAACAATCAGCCTGGCTGTTCAAGAAATATCTATTTATTTTTCTCATTAATTATAATTGAATCTTCTGTTATTATAACTTTCCCCTGCTTTAAAAGTCTTCCTACAGCTCTCTTGAATGCATTCTTGCTCATATCAAAATGCTTCTTAATAATCTCCGGATCAGCTTTATCATTAAAACCAAGGCTTCCTCCGTTCTTAACAAGAGCATCATAGATTCTGACAGAATCTTCATCCATCTGAAGATATGCTTTCTGGTGGATACTTATAGTAAGCTTTCCATCCTCTCTTACCTTTATAACACGTCCGTAAACAACATCACCTATCTTTATATCATCTGACATTTCATTGCGTGTTATAAAACCATAATATGCATCATCTATGGCAACATATATTCCATGATCTGGCTTTATTCCAATAACTGTGCCGCTTACAGCACTGTCCTTGACATACTTATCTGTTGTTGTAAGATATCTGCTCACCTTCATCGTTGCAGCAAGTCTGTTACTTCTGTCTATGTATAAAGCTACAAGATATTCCTCTCCCTGGTTGACATGTGTTGTCTGTTCTTTATATGGAAGCAGTATGTTCTTCTCCAGTCCCCAGTCAAGAAATGCACCTATATTACTTACCTCACACACCTTAAGCCTTGCAAGTCCGCCAAGTTGTACTTTAGGCTTGTTTGTTGTGGCTATAAATCTGTCGCTTGAATCTTTGTATATAAATACGGTGAGTGCATCACCTATTTCTATATCTTCTGGCACCTGCTTTTTAGGAAGTAAAACTTTATCATCTTCTGTACCAAGATATACACCAAAATCTGTTTTCTTAATAACATTAAGACATTGTGCTTTTCCCAGCTGTATCATGTGAGTGGCTCCTTTCTATTCTATCTTTATATAGCTTCTTCGTTTATTATTTTACTGTTTAAGTATCTGTGCAAAAAAAATCCCTCGCTTAATAGCGAGGGTTAGCTGGGCTTGAGGGATTCGAACCCCCGAAATGCTGGAATCAGAATCCAGTGCCTTACCACTTGGCGAAAGCCCAATATCGTGACAACAAAATGAATTATATACTATGTTTTAAAATAATGCAAGTACTTTTTTTAATTTTTTTTAAATTTTTTCGATTTTTTTCAACATGGTATTTCATAAAAGGAAAATACTATCTTCTGACTATTCTTACTGTACCATCTTTATCAGTTCCAAGATTAGGGGAATCAACAAAAAACTTATATTTATCAAGCACGGTATCTTTCTTCATATCATAAAGTGCCTTATCTATATTAATATCCTCATAGTCCTTTGTTGCACCTTCAAGATTAAACCTGCTATCCTTCCTGAAATCAAATATAAAATCAGCTGGTTCTGAATGCTTAGGTGCCTGATTAGTAAATAAACCGCCCTGCTGTGATTCATTTGCTTCTAATTCTTTGTCTGCCTGCAATGTACCAGCAGTTCCTGTCATATCTGACACTTTATCATTATATGAATCATTGTATGTACTAACTTTGCTGACATCATATGTTCCATAACGGGCATATCCTGAAACTAACATATAACTGCACCCCTTTCATTACCTATACTGCTTTTCGCATACATGATATCGGTTTGGGTCATACATTACTTAACCATATTCCGACATATTTTTACATATATATTTCAAATTGCCAAATATATTACCATTTTCATCCAGAAACTGCCTAAAACATATAAAACATATAAAACTTATAACCTTATAAACATATAAACTTATAAACTTATAATAAAGAAATTTTAAGAAAGACACTCACTTCTTATTACTGGAAATCCTTCTTTATAATCTTTTATTATAAATGGATGTCTTCTGGCATATTCGTATATGCTGTCACCAAGTCTGCCACAAACCAGCTCTTTCAGCTCTACAGAAGGTTCTTTTCCAAGTGCAGCACATGTTGGTGTAAATGCTATAACCAGTTTATCATCCTTTTTCATAATTCTAAGAGGCCATATTTTACAGTCAAAAGGCTTGTCCTCATCAGATAATATGCAGCCTTTATGCACATCAAGATAATCACAGGCTGCTTCTTCCTCCTGATTATCTGTTTTATATTTATGTTCGAGCTTCATCTGTCCACAATCATCATACATTCTGAACTCTGATATAACATTATATTCATTGGCATGTGATAATTTTTCACACTCATCCTTTGGAAAAAGAGGTGTTTCCCATAGACTGCATCTTCTAAATGAACAACAGAATCTGCACTTTGCACATGACTCTTTTGATAGTACCTTTGAAAGCATTATAATCCTCCATTCTCGTGCACGCTGCATTTATAACCATATACGCTGCTATATTCAGTACTTTTCAGCTATATTCAGCACTTTTCAGCTGCACTGTATTTTTTTAACATTATTTTAGGATGATACGATTCCTTTGCTTTCCGCAATCCAGGAATATTTATATCTTCCTCTCTGTTTATATACATTACATTTTTTAAAGCTTCCGCATGCATCTGGTTTATGGCTGCATAACCTCCAGCAGCAGCATATTCACCAATACATTTTTCAAAATGTATATCAACTGTATCATCATTTATATAGGAAGCTATCGTCATAGCTGCTGGAACATCATTGACATATAATATTCCACCCGTCAGTGCAAGGTCATCAAAAAGAAGTAATGCCTCTTTTATAGCTGAGTATTCCATATTTATTGAAGCATCCCCATCTTTGATATGTTCCTTATACCAGTTATCTTCTATTATAACAGCATCCTCTATATTGCCTGCACCAATCTCACTATATCTTATGTTATTATAAGTTCTTTTAAACTTTGATAAGTGGTTTTTCTTTTTATGATAGGCTCTTCCTGACAATGCTGCCAGCTCCTGCTGTCCATATATATAATCGCTGTCGCCATCATCTTTTTTATATTCAAGTATATTCCCATACACAGCATCAAGCACTTCCTTTTGTTCTTCCGTCACAAAACAAAATTCAAGTTTTCTGTTATTTTCCAGTGCATCCTGTCTTATTGCTTCCAGTGCTTTATCTGTTTTTCCATGTCCAAGAGGAAATGTATAACCATGTCTGCTTCCATATCCCTCATAATATCTTATGAGAAAATCTTTATAAAATGACACTTTTGTATTATATTTTGATTTTAACAGATATATATTTGCAAATGATGCATCACTTCCCATATATCCAGATTCTTTTACACATTTACTTATCCAGGCACAATCCTTTAATTGTGGCTCACTAAATACCAGCATACACACCTCCCATTTCAACATATTTTGAAATAATACCACAGACTATTTCTTATCTCAACCTTCATTAAATAAACACATAATAAAATTTATCTAAAATCAGTTAATCATAGTTGATATATAATTATTATTATTCTAAAATATGATATAAATGTCTGATGTATAATAAGACATATATAACATCGAAAGGAGCGGCTTTATAAGGCCACCATATTATTATGAACAAAAAAAATATAATACTCATACTGATTGGGATTTTTCTTATTTCCCTCAGATTCAATGTAACATTTGGACATATCAATATTGATATAACTAACGATTGTGTGGGTTTTCTTCTGATTGTACTTGGTGCTGTACACATGATGCATCGTAACTCACTTTTCAAAAAAGCTGGTATCGTGTCAATCGCCGGACTTATCGCATCAATCGCTGCACAGGTTATAAACTTTATTAACTGGCAGGATGCCGCAGGCACTATGCTGTCCATATCTATGGGAATAACTGTTATATTTGCAATATATTATACTTACTATTTTACAGAAGCTCTCATTATGGAGGCAAATATCCAGGAAAAGTCTGCTGCCACACGTAACTTCCAGATGACATGGCTTATTCTTTCTGCAGCCATATTTGTACACTTTATGGCATTTGGAGCTTCTATTACATTATATTCAATACTTGTTGAAGCGGTAGTTGGAATATGCGCTATATATTATTGCTTTTCTGTTTACAGCTCAAGCAGACAGCTTTATGAAGATTAATATCAGACTAAGTATATGAAGTTTACCTGGTCATCAATACATAAAACAAGCTTCATACTTACTTACTTTATTAACAGCATTTTTAAATATGCTTTAGAATATTCACATTTTACACTCAGAGGTTGACTTTATCGTAACAAAATGTTTACAATAAGCTTGTCAATCGGAAAGGAAGGGGAATAAAGATCATGAAAAAACTGGAAATCATCATCAGACCGGAACGACTTGACGACTTAAAGAATATACTTAACAGCAATGGTGCCCATGGCCTTATGATTACCAATATAATGGGATATGGTAGTCAGAAGGGACATAAGCAGGTATATAACGGAGTGGATTTTGGTGGCAATCTGCTGCCTAAGGTAAAAGTTGAATCTATTGTATCAGATGAAACATATGAAAACATTATAGACCAGATTATAGAAGAGATTAACACTGGTGTATATGGCGACGGAAAGATTTTCGTATATGAGGTTTCTGATGCAATCCGTATCCGTACCGGCGAACGTGGTAACGATGCATTATAATTTTATCAGCATAAAAGCATCAATGGAGATGGCATTAATCGTATTTTAATTGTACGATTAGTGGCATCTTTTTTTGTATATAACTTATGCTATCTGTATCCCATAACCATACAGATATATAGCTGCTTTTTTGCAGCATTCATACGACAATCCCCATATACGTATGAACATACAGAATATCCCTAATTCAATATATTCTGTAAATGCTGTGCTTATACGCACAAAAAAGATTCACAGTTCCTTACCCAGACTGTGAATCTTTTTATTATGCATTTATCTGTTTTTCACACACACATAAAGCCATGAATACTTCTAATCATAAGTCCTATTTTTACACGCTTTAATCCATCCCATTAGTTTTATCAGCAGAATCACCACCTGTAAAATCTGTTTCCTCAATTCCTGCTGTATTTTCTACTGTATTTTCTGTTATATTTTCTACTATATTTTCTGATATATTTTCTGATATATTTTCTGCTGCATTTTTTTCCGCCAGCCCAGCCGCCGCTTTCTTCTCTTCTGCTGCTTCCTGGGCTCTCTGCTCGTTAGTATTCTCAAGTGATTTGAATATTCTTGTAAATATAAATGAGTCAATATACAAAACAAGCGGAATAGTTATAATATATGCTGTAAAGTACTGATATGAAAATATCATAAGTCCATATGTAGCAATCATCATAACTATCGTCTGTGGCAGATGATGGACACAAAGAATGAGTGAATTCTTTAATATTCTCAATGCTTTATCATCATATCTTGATAACATTGCAAATGCATAAAGTACTACACCAGCCCATACTATAGCACATCCAACTATAGCATACATAAATATAGTTCCAATCATAGAACCGCTTCCTGTAAATGCCCAGTAAGCACACGCACGTATATCAAGAAACAATAATAAACCTGCAGCTGCAAGAATTATTTCTACTATAAGTCCCTGTAAAAAATTCTCTTTAAACGACTTTATAAAGTCTTTAAACACATAATTCTCTTCATCCTTAACAAGCTTCATTCCTGAGTAAAACGCTGCCGTAAGCGAGGCACCTATCGTTACAACAGGAATACAGAATATAAATGTAATAAGTGCAAGTATAAGAAAATCCCCCGCCTTTGTCAGTCCTTTAAACAGCTTGCCATCTAATCCAAAACCTTTCATAATAATCCTCCATTCTTGTGCTGCTTCTTTGCGCATCTCAAGTTTGTGCGAAGCGCAAATCCTGCGTGTGAAAAATCTTATTTTTCACATTATATACCTTTCTTTAATTTTAATATAATGTAAATGGTCAGAAGAACAAAAGCCGTTTGTTCCTGTAGAATAAGACTTTTGAACCTGTGACATTGATGAGTATCAGAATTCACCTCTGCACTCATATCTTAATATAAAACAAATAGACTATATCAGATTATACTTACATGTTGTATAAAAATCAAAGAAATTTTCATATATATTGATTAAATGTTTATAAAAGCTGTTTTTTTTAATGTTCTTGTATGATAAACTAACAAATGTTTACTTCATACCTCACTAAACAGGCAGGCATGAATATAAGCATATATTTACATCCTGAAATAATAATGGAGGACTTATGGCAAAAGGACATTCTATCAATGATGAAATAAAAGAACAAAAAAAGAAATTCAAGGAGCTTTCCTTATCCGAAAAGTTCCAGTACATATGGGAATATTACAGACTTATTATAGCCGCTGTAATTGCTGTAATTCTTGTTATAGCCTCATTCATACATGCATATATACGAAACAATTATGATACAGTGTGCGATATAGCCGTCTGTGATGGAAAACTTACAGGCTATGATACAGATGATGATCTTCTTACAACCGGCTTTACTAACTATCTTGGTATTGATGGAAAAAAAGAACGTATTCATATTGACTACAGCTACACACTTGAAGAAAAATTCATGGATCAGGATCCACAGATAAGCAAAGAAAAAATATATGTGCTTTCCCAGACTAATAACCTTGACGGATATATGTCTGAATACAAGGATATCGACCATTTCTGTTTTGATACAAGCTGTTTTTTCTATGATCTACGTGAATTGTTCTCAACAGATGAACTTGATGAGCTTTCTGAATACATTATATATCACACTCACAGTGATGGTGAAACTATTCCCGTTGCCATAGATTTATCAAATGCACCAGAAATCACCAAAACAGACCTCACCATGGATCAGCCATGTTACGGAATAGTACAATCTGCCAGACACCCGGAAAATGCTGCTGACTTCATAAGATATGTGTTTGATATGCATAAATAGTTGTTTGATTGAATATTAGTTGGTGACGAACGGACGACAGCATATATGGGAACAGCAGGTGCGCAAACATCAACGATGCCAGAAGCTTCAATTGGATATTTCTAAGACTTTTCATATGGGTAACGGCAGTTTCCGCTACCGTTCGATACGGGACATCCGTGTCCCATATCTCACTTCCACAG
>OGLY01000385.1_pt1 | contig 21042 bp, 20 predicted proteins | sample 1573091 | NCBI WGS metagenome assembly OGLY01 (sample SAMEA2581916, study PRJEB24529) | metagenome | biome: Human gut stool | place: China | collected 2011
ATCAAGAAAAACCCATTCCGAAAAATTTTTGCTTTCCACCCGTTTTCCCCTTAATCCATAATAATTTTTTTATTCCACTCACTGAATGTGTAATTATTATCATCCATTACAATTTCTCTTGTCTTTTCTGCTCCGCAATTCAGTAACATATCTAAAACTGACAATCCACTTTCAAATCCCGGATAAACCTGTGAATACTCTGCCCCATCATAATTTATATATATATGATTGATACCATTATCATTAAATTTACCGATATCTACATAATTTTCGCTTCCCTTGTTAGACATGTATTCTTTCTCACCTAGCTCATGACATATATTTATTAGCAGCTCATTTTTCTCCCCTTGAAAATCAAAATCTCTGTCATACAAAATCTCTGCTTTATTTCCCAATTCCTGTAAAACAAAGTTCGTAATATATATATCCAATTCCTGCAGACTATCCCATTTTCTGGAATACAGTTCTTTTAAAAACGGAAAATATGTATCATAATATGGTGCTTTTTGATATGCAAATTTTATTGCATTCAGATGCTGATTTCTCCAATTGGTTACATTACTGATTTGAACATCCGCTATCAACTGCCCTTCTTTTCCTTTATTTTCAACCGGAACTGAAATATACTTCCACCCCTCTTTTACCCGAATCCTATTACGATTTTGCCATGAGCTCTTGTCAAACTGAACCTTTGTTAAAAATAAAAATTTATCACTCCGCATTATTTTACCTATTAATCCAGGGTATGCCCAATAATTAGGCTGATGTATCGTTAACATTTTTTTCATCCTCCAATATGCTTCTTACAATCCTTGCTGCGCCAAGACCATCTACAAGGTCTCTCATTTTTTTTGACATTTTTATTCTTGCCTCTCTACTATCTGCAAGAATATTTATATACACTATCATTGTTTCTATCATTGTTTCCATACCATCATCAATATTTCCCGCATGTAACATGATATCATTTTGGGCAAACCCAATATCATCATACTTTTGATTGTCCGAATAGGAAAAAAAGATAGTTGGCGTTCCCACTGTACACAATTCATACAGCGTATTTCCAGCTGCCGATATTGCCACATCACACTTTGCCATAATTTCGCTAATATTATTTATATTTTCATAAATATAGATATTATCCTGTCCGTCATATTGTTTTTTTATTTCTTCCCGATATGCATTATAGGCTCCAACAATTACATGAAATCGTAATGATTTCATATGGCATGATTTATTTAAAAAAGCTTTTAAAAATCCCTTTTCATCACTTCCTCCGCACATTACAAGTACATCATTCACTTTTTCCCGAACTTCATAATCTTTAATATGATAACTTGAAAATTCTTCTCGTAATGGCACATACTGTGCACCTAAAAGTAATTTTGTTTCTGTTTTTTTATATACTCCTAAATAGTCAAAAATAAAATGATATAAATTATAGTTTATCAATATATCAACATTATATGGACATTTCATATGATCTTCTATATATACTGTTTTTACTTTCGTATACAAGGCTTTCATATAAGCTTCTGTTACCATATAACTGTCTACAATTACAATATCTTCTGTAGTGTTTAAAAATCCGTTGAGAATATTAATTTCACTTTCCATATTTTCCCAGTCGGTATTTAAAATTCTATACGAAAGTTTATATCGCTCCAATAGGATTTGCGGATTAGCATCCGCAATCAGAAACGTTACTTCTTTCTCCTGTTTTACAAATTCCAATGCAATTGTTATACATCTCATTATATGTCCGGATGCTATTACCCCATTTGCATCAGCTCTGAAATATATCATTTTAAATTTCCTTTTGTTTAATATTAGAATTAATTTTCCATATAGCAGGATTTGCATCTAAGAACTGGATAATATCTTCCAAATGAAACACTTTATCAGGATTATACAATGCAGTAATTATCTGTGTAATAACATTCAAATCCTCCTCAGTATCCAATGTCAGTCTATATCCCGAATAATCTTTCTCTGCCCTGTCATAATATACCTTTTGAGCATTTGTGTATAAATATGGCGTAACATGCTCTCTTTCATATGTTTCCTTGGCATGATAAAACGCCTCTTCCAGCCATTTAAAAGAAAAAATTTCGACATCCATACCTCTTGGGTAAGTTAATTTTTGTCCATCATTTGGAACATTTGTTAATATATCACATGATTGCTTCTCATAATTTTCAATTGCCAGATCAATAATATCCGGATCAATTAATGGACAATCTGATGTAATGCGAATGACTGTTTCTGCTGAATTTTCCTTTGCTGCATAATAATACCTTGCCAAAACATCCGCTTCACTACCACGAAAATATTTAATACCATTAGCTTGTGCAATCTGCGCAATCACGTCATCCTTTTCATTTACAGTAGTAGCAATTATTATCTCCTTAATTTTTTGAGCTTTCTGTATACGCTCAACACCATATTCAAAATTTTTCCCGGCAATCGTGTTGAACCGCTTCTTGCCTGTATAATTACTGTATATGACATATTCCACCTCTATACTTCTTTTTTAAAAACACCCATAATTTCTCTTCCAAGTCCCATTTCCCCTAAAAGCCTGAATATTTCCAATGTTTTTTCTTCCGATAGATGCTCCATTAATAATTCCAACTCGATTCGTGCCTGATAACAAGATTTCCCAACAGACTTGTCTCTGCAATAGTTTGTTTTTTCATTTAGCAAATTAAAATCTATAAAGGATTCCCCATATACATTTTCACACCTGTATCCAGCCTCTGCCAAAAATCTGATAAGCCCATCCTTATTAAAATAATATGGATGTCCTTCTTCGTCCAGCCAGAATTCGCTATCTACTTTTTGCGTTTTAAGAAGATACTCCTGAAGCACGGAATAATTATTCGCAACCTTAATCATCAATACCCCATCATCTTCCAGTATATTTTTGCACAAACTCAACACTATTTTAGGTTCAAGCATCATATCCAATGACTGATCCAGATTTACTACGTCAAATTTCTTTCCTGCATCTGCCATTTTTTTTAATTCTACAACACAATCTCCCTGGCAGAAAAAAGGAAGCATATCCGGATTATTATTTGCTATTCCATGCCTTGAAAAATCAATTCCAAACACTTCATAGCCATACTCATAAAAATACTTCAGCAAATATCCTTCACCACAGCCTATATCTAAAATGGATTTTTTTTGTTTTTCTAAAAAATGGGAGTGCAATTCTATTATACGTTTTTTTTGTCTGTATTTACTTTCAAAAAATCGTTTTTCTTCTTCACTATACTGCTGCTCATAATTTCCCTTAGACTCTTGATAATAAGCATCCTCAAAATCTTTTTTCATAGAACTAAGACTTGGTTTTTTCTTTAATTCATAAAAACCATATTCATTTAAAAAAACTTTGTCATACATTTAGTATTCCCCCGGATCTATTAAATTCCAACTCATAGGTGTTCCCTTTTTTATATCCGTTACTGCTGTTTTTCCGATAATCTGATCATAATACTTTGTATGTAGTCCAAATCCCGGCCGAATGGAGCGTACATTTTCAGGAGAGAAGCTTTCTCCTTTCTTTATGTCGGACACTACAAACAACGATCTTGAATGCTCCCTTTCTTTTTTTTGTGCATCAGTTAAGTCAAAGCTGACTCTCCCCAGTGCAGCTTCTGCAATCCGTATCTGTTCGCACATTTCTTTAAATTCATGCATTTCCATCGAAAACTCCGAATCTGCTCCACCATCACTTCTGTGTAAAGTAACATGCTTCTCAATTACCTTCGCACCCTTTGCAATTGCAGTTATGGGAACCGTATATCCCATTGAATGATCTGAAAGTCCAACAATACAGTCAAATGTACTCTGCAATGCCGTAATGGTTTCTATATTCATATCCTGATATGGACTTGGATAAGTTGACGTACATTTCAATAAAATCACCTTATCATTCCCCTCTTCCCTGCATACCTGCATTGCCAGCTCGATGTCCTTTAAATATGCTATCCCTGTAGAGATTAGAATAGGTTTACCTAAACGTGCTATTTTTCTTATTAATGGAATATCAGTAATCTCAAAGGATGCTATCTTATAAGCCGGAACATTTATATCCTCTAAAAAATCTACTGCTGTAAAGTCAAATGGAGACGAAAAACAGATAAGTCCCATACTTTCTGCATATTCTTTTAATTCACCCTGCCACTCCCATGGTGTATATGCCTTCTGATACAGCTTATATAGTGTGGTTCCGTCCCACAACGTTCCTTGTGTTATTTGGAAATAATCATTATCACAATCTATTGTAATCGTATCTGCTGTATAGGTCTGCAACTTTACAGCATCCGCGCCGGCTTCCTTAACACCTTTTATAATTTCTTTTGCTCTTTCGAAATCCATGTTATGGTTAGCTGACATTTCCGCTATTATAAATACCGGTTCATTTTTTCCAACCCAACGATTTCCAATACATATCCTTTTTTCCATAAATTTTCCGCCTTTAATGTACCTCTACTGATTTTAGCAACTCCTGAATCTGCTCCACGGACAGCCATTCCTTGTTTTTCCCTGAACTATACTCAAATCCGGGTTCTACCTTTTTCCCGCCTGCCTGAATCTTTGAAGTACTCCACCAGTCAAAATGTGGATACACAATAAAGTGTTTGTCATATTCATAGGTAAGTAAAGAGTCCTCTTTTGTTACCATAACCTCATGCAGCTTTTCTCCCTCGCGAATACCAACCTCCGGCATCTCACAGCCCGGCAGGATTGCCTGTGCCAGATCTGTAATCTTAAAGGATGGAATTTTAGAAATAAAGGTTTCACCGCCTTTAGCCTCTGACAATGCTTTAATCACAAGCTGCACGCCTTCATCCAGACTGATCCAGAATCTTGTCATACGATAGTCAGTAATCGGAAGTTCTTTTCCTCCATTTGCCACAATGTCTCTAAAAAATGGAATAACGGACCCCCTGCTTCCCGCAACATTTCCATAACGAACAATCGAAAAGCAGACATCTTTTGCTCCGGAGTAAGCATTCGCTGCAATAAACAATTTATCAGAAACCAGCTTTGTTCCTCCGTATAAGTTAATTGGATTCACCGCCTTGTCCGTAGAAAGTGCAACCACTCTTTTTACTCCGCAGTCCAGTGCTGCATCCACAATATTCATTGCGCCATTAATATTAGTTTTCACTGCTTCCATTGGGTTATACTCACATGCCGGGACCTGTTTTAATGCTGCCGCATGAACCACATAATCCACGCCCTCAAAGGCACGATACAGACGTTCTTTATCCCTAACATCCCCAATAAAGAAACGAAGTTTTTTCCCATATTTTTTAAATTTATTTGCCATATTGAATTGTTTAAATTCATCCCTGGAATAAATGATAATCTTTTTTGGATCGTAATGTGTCAACACATACTCTGTGAACGCATTACCAAAAGAACCGGTTCCTCCGGTTATAAGAATAGTCTTTCCATTTAACATCTTTTCTGCCTCCTGCATCTACTATTGCATCCTGCAATAACTCTTTATATATTTATATCGACATTTTTTACTTTTTCTTAAATATACTTTATATCTCATCTATCAGAGTAATAATATCCTTAATCGGCATCAACCTTTCATCCACTTCCTTTGCCCGGTGGTATTTCAATATATCCATTGCCGTATTCTGCATTGCTGGAAATGCACTACGTGTAAGCTGATTCGCATAAATTACAATGTTGACGCCGTGTTGCTGCAATTCACTTTCATATACGGTATTATAAGACGTAGGCACGACAACAATCGGCGTTGTTTTATCTGTCTCTCTAAATTTATCGCAAAACTCAAAAACCTCATCCGGCTCTTTCTTTCTGCTGTGAATCATAATGCCATCTGCCCCTGCATCCACATATGCAAATGCTCTCACAAGCGCATCCTCTAATCCCTTTTCTAAGATAAGACTTTCAATCCTTGCTATAATCATAAAATCCTGAGTACGTTGTGCCCGTTTACCTGCCCTGATCTTACTCGTAAAATTCTCTATACTGTCCTGTGTCTGTTCTACTTCTGTACCAAATAAGGAATTTTTCTTTAATCCTGTTTTATCCTCTATAATAACAGCCGATACTCCCATTCGTTCCAAAGTCCTTACATTATAAACAAAATGTTCCACCAATCCCCCAGTATCTCCATCCAGAATAATTGGTTTTGTGGTAACTTCAAGAATATCATCTACGGTTCTTAACCTTGACGACATATCTACCAGCTCAATATCTGGTTTTCCTTTAGCAGTTGAATCACATAAGCTGGACAACCACATGGCATCAAACTGATCTATTTCACCGTTATTAGCTACAATTGTCTTTTCAGCTATTAATCCCGTAAGCCCACTATGTACTTCCAACGTTTTTACAATCGGACATAACTTCAATAATTGTCGCAAACGTTTTCTTCGAAACTCTGGCATAGCTGCTCTCTCTCTTACAATTGCTTCTATATTCTTTACATTCTCATTGTATGTATATGGAACTTCTATTAATTTTCCACCCCATTTATTAAGGTTCTCTATTACGTTGTCGCGAATCACTTCCATTGGGTCGTTCAACCAGTTATCTCCATGAATCACATAATCCGGTTTTAGCTGTTCCAGTATTGTTCCATACATTACCTCATTCTGAACTACCACTTCATCCACTTCCGAAATTTTCTCCAGCATTTGTTTTCGTTCTTCAAAAGATATCGTAGGAAAACGGTTATAACGTATCATTGCTTCATCGCTCAGCACACCCGCAACAAGTCTGCCATATTTTTTTGCCTCATGTATAATATTCAAATGCCCCTCATGTATAACATCTGTGCAAAAGCACGCATACACTTTTTTCATTACATCACCCCATGATATTTCATAAAATTGTTTTTATTTTCTTCTGCAGTCTCTTTTGGTCTCCCAAGATCTTTCCGCGAATCCATCGAAACTTTTATCTCAATAAAAATGAGTTTTCTTTTCTCTTTTACATTTTCTAAAGTATCTTTCAATCCCTGCAGAGAATCCACCATATATGTCTCTTCATACCCAACTGTTTTTGCAACCTCCGCATAGCTTAATCCCACGCATCCCGTTGGCATACCTCCAACTGACTCATGTGCTTCATTATTTAAACAAATATGTACTAGATTTTGTGGTTTCTGTTTTCCTATAAATGCCATGCCTCCCATGTGCATGAGAGCCGCTCCATCTCCATCTAAACAATACACTCTCTTATCCTTCTTCTGTAATGCTATACCAAATGCAATCATAGATGCATGTCCCATTCCTCCGACTGTTAAAAAATCTTGGGCATGTCCTCCCTTTATTTGATTGCTCTGCTCATATACTTCCCGCGAAATCTTTCCTGTCGTTGATACAACAATATCTTCCGCATCTAATGTATTAATAATTTCTGCTATCGCATCTTCACGTTTCAACTGATACTGATTAAAATACGTCTCCATATCCTCATTCTGCAAAAAGTCCTTTTTTAATACAAAAGCGTACTGTCTTCCATCCCTCAATACCTGTGCTGCCTGAGCAAATTTTTCCCGTATCTCCTGACTGGAAAGCTCATTTCCAATTACTGAATATTCAATATCCAGTACATTCAATAAGCTTTCCGTGATTTCGCCCATAAATTTATGCTGTGGTTCATCTTTTTTCCCCGGCTCTCCCCGATATCCAACCAATAACAGCATTGGAATGCCATATACCTTTTCATTTGCTAACGACGTAATTGGATTTACAATATTACCCAATCCACTATTTTGCATATACACGCATGCCGGTATACCAGTTGCCAAATATGTACCAATTGCTATGCCTGTTGCAGCCCCCTCATTAGCTGGAACAAAATGTGTAAATTCCTTTTTCCCTGCACCATTCACATAATCACAAAAAGGTTTTAATGCTGAATCCGGTACCCCTACTAATGTGTTTATTCCCAATTCTTTTATCTGTTTTACAAAATCTGTTACCAGCAACCTCTTATCCTCAACTTTCCACTACATAATTTATTTTGCCATCTCGTATGTATTATCCATCTGTTGCAGTTCCTCCAATGTATCTATTTCCACAATACAATCAGAAGGTATCTTTTCTACTGTAACAAAAATATCATTCAATTCCTGATTGACAATTTCATCCCAAAAAAGCGACTCATGTCCGGGAGTCTGGTATGCTTTCTGAATAGCAGTTCTGATTAAATAGGCATCCTCCTTTTTCCAATAAGATACTCCTGCCATGTTATACGCATCTATACCACCTTTTCCAATTTTAACAATTCTTCTATTATCAACCGTAAACGCCCAATCTGCTGAATATCCTAAAACCATTTTCCCAAAATAGCAAGATTGAGAAAACTCTTTCAAAAATACTGTTTTATCTGTTACATATAAATCTGCTTCACAAATAAAACAATCCGCGCTTCCCAAGATATCTCCTACTGCGTACAGAGACGAAATATTATTTTTCTCAAGATATTCCTTATTCTCAATTAATTTTAAATTCGCATATTTTTCTTCTAAATATGTAAATTTTTCTTTCAGATACCCCACAACAACATAAATTTTTTTTACACCTCGCAACTGTAATCCCTGAATAACAGTTTCTATTAATGGGGTTCCACATACCGAAACCAGTGGTTTCGGTATGTGTTCTGTCAACGGCCGCATCCTTGTTCCCAGACCCGCAGCCATTAGAATCGCAATCTCATTCTCTTTCATCTGTTTGTTCCTCTAATCCATAATGTACTGGAAGTGATACTTCCATTTCCCTTAGTCCAGCCTCAAACACCTCAAAAAATGTCTCAATATCAGACTGATCAATCGCTCCTAACGCACATAATCGAAATGTCTCTGTATTATTAATTTTCCCTGGATAAATTGTAAACCCTCTTTTGTAGCAATAATCATGTATTGCAGAAAAGCTCCAATTTGGATCATCCGGATATTTAACTGTAACTACCAGTCCTGCCTGCCAATCCCGTTTTATTATATTCTGAAATCCCAGCCGTTCAATCCCCTTGTGCAAAGCCTCAAACACTCTGGTATGACGCTCCCATTTTTTTTGTTCGCCCTCCGCAAAGTATTCTTTAATCGCCTGTCGCATCGCATATACTGTCTGCACCGGCGGTGTAAAGTGCATTTCTCCATGTGCTTCAAAATAATGGTACTGCATATATAAATTGCAATAATAGGAACGTTTTGGATAAGTTTTCGATTGCTCTATTATTGTTCTTTTCCCAACCACAAATGATATTCCCGTCATTGCCATTAAACCCTTTTGTGCCGATGCCATACAAAAATCAATATTGTCGTTTTTAATATTAATTGGTCTCATTGCATAGGTCGATGTTGTATCTACAACAAATATAGCTCCATAAGCATGTGCCAGTGCTCCAATTTCCCTAATCGGGTTTAAAATACCTGTTCCCGTTTCATTGTGTGTTATATATACAAGTGCAATGTCTTGATTTTCTTTCAGAATCTGCTCAATCTGCTCTAAAGATGGTCTTTCGTCTATCGGAAACTTAAGATTTATAAATGGAAGCCCATAATATTCACATATCTCTGCTGCCCTTGAACTATATGCACCATTGTTAATGACTAAAATTTTTTTACCCGCTGGAAGTAAAGAATTTAAACAAACATCCATTGAAATCGTTCCTGAACCGCAAAATAATACCGCTGTGTATTCCCGTTCATCTCCATGTACGATTTTAACCAGATCTTTTCGTATCTGCTTCATAATTTCAACAAATTCCTGCTCTCTTGGACAAATATCAGGTACCACCTGCGCATTTTTGACAGTATCCGTTGTAGTTGCCGGGCCCGGATTTAATAAAATATTTCTCTTCATTTACATATCTCCATTCCATAATCTAACACATAGCCACATTCTCTGCATTTTAATAGATAAGTAAATGTGCTATCTGATTCATAATAATATTTAAACATTCCTGCTCTACTTCTTCAACATGAACTTCTTTTCCTCTTTTATCGGTAAGGCATATTGTAAAGTCTCCCAGTTCAAATCTTCCATCATACCGAACCGGCATTTGATTGCAAAAATAAAAACGATACTGTTCGCTTACCAGTGCGGCTCTATAAAAATCATTTGGATGCAAACTTTCTGTCAATGCCCAGCGTCTTCCATCTCCTCCAAAAGTCCGAGGTGTTCGCCCCTCTGCTCCCTGTTTCTCCTGATATGTTATGCCAGCCAGTTTACACATAACCGCTGTATAATCTAAGGATGACATAACCTCTCCCGTCTCGCCTTTATATTGTCCATCTCGAAACATAAATGCAACGTTGGTTCTTTCCGGTCCTAAAAACTGTCCATTCTCTGGTATCAGATATCCCTGTCCATGGTCTGAAAACAATGCTACTACTATCTCATTTTCTTTATATGTGTGCTCAAGATATGAAAATAACATTCCCAAATAACGATCCATATACTGCAACATCTGCTCATACTGATGCTGCTTTGCAGCATCATGCTTTTGTTTTACCGAAGTCTTACTTCCTGCCCTATAGGCACGATCTTCTATTTTAAGATGTGTCTGTACACTTGTAGGCAATTCCATTTCATCCGCAATATCATGTAAATCTCCTAATGACATCCACACAAACTGGTTTACTTCCTTTAATGCTTCTATTTCATTGATTACACTGCCAACCATTTTTTCAACAGAAAAACCGGCATGCTGTAATTGATAAATAAATCTGTCGCATCCTCTTGCATAACCGTAAGATGGAATAATTCTCCAATCCCCAGAAAAAACAGAGGTATAGTATCCTTCCTCATGAAAATATTCCAGCAATGTCTTAGACGTTTCCGGAAGTTTCCAGTCAATTTCATTATGAAACATCATATGGTGTGATGTTGTAAGTCCTGACATAAATCCTGCAATACTTGGATATGTCCATTCTCCTGAACTATAAGTTTGTTTGCAAACCATTCCTTTGTCAAAATATTTTGCTGTATTTGGCATAAGCTGTGAAAATCTATCTTTTGTCAGCAACACCTGTGCCAATCCATCAACAAAAACATTTAATACCAGTTTTTTCTTATTTCCTTCATTTTGAACTGGTATCGGTCTTCCCACATAACATAATCCGGAGGATACTATTTCCCTGCCACCTCCAACACAATAATAGTAAAAACTTTTATCATTATGCTGAATAACCGGAACATTTCCATTTTCTGTTTCAATCCATTGTGTTGTATTTTCTTTTTCTGCAGCTATCGGAACAATCCATTTTTCCACTGTATCAGGCAGTTTCAGGTATGTTGTTTCCACTACCTGCTGGAATTCTACTCTCCAATGCACTGCATCTTTCTCTGTTGTAATATAAATCGGTTCATGATACATCCCAACATACTTTTTTGCCTCCTCATTTTCATAATAATATTCACCGCCCATACTATCAAATGAACGAAACCGTTTTTCCTTATATCCAAACTGGTTTTTTTCGTATCCGAGAAATGCCGGTATCATGTCTTGAATCAAAAACGTTTTCTGTTCCTCCGATAAATATGCAATTAATTGTTCCATTCGTTCCATTGCACGCTTTGATGCCTGTTCGCAATCATTATGAACTTTTTTGTCTCCAGCATAGGATGCTAATAATTTTGATATACAATAATGTTTGTATGCGTTCATATATTTTGACTGGCATTCATATGCTTCTGCCAATTTTATATGTATCTCTAACAGATACGGATTTTTCCTTAATGCTTTTTTCCCTATTTCAATTGCTTCCTGTACTTTATTTTCTTCCGAAAAAAGCCACATTTTCATTAAATATAAGTCTACATCTTCTGGAAATTCATTTTCATAATTCAAAATCAAGTCCTGTATTTGATTTATTGATTTTTCTTTTTTCAAAAATAATTTTCGTATTTGTTTCTTTTTTTCATTCATATTGCTATATATTCCTTCCAAAAATCTAAACCTCATTAAACATCCGATGCAATCTGTTCTCAAACGTAAAATCCTGTTTAACCCGTTCCAGTCCTGCCATAGCAATTCTTTTACGTTCTTCCTCATGCTCCAGATAATACTTTGCTTTTATAAACATATCCTGTAAATTCTCGTATACCACACATTCCTCTCCAATCACAAAATACTCTTCTAACTCCTGCTGATAATTGGAAAGCACAAATCCGCCACATCCCATCACATCCGTAACACGAAGTGGTATTCCTGTCTTAATCGTTTTTAAAGATATATTCAGATTGATTTTGCTCTGTGAAAATACTAACGGCATCTGAGTATAGTAGTCTGCATAACCTTTCATATGAACTTTCGGAAGTCTGATTTCTTTATCTGTCGAATATAGATCTACGTTATAATGTCCTGACAACAATGCCAATGCCATATAGCGTTCCCGTCCGGTTGTCTCACAGGCAAGCATAAATTCCAGTTCCCGCCTGCCCATCTGAAATCCATCTGTTGCTACTTTCGCATATTCACCATTCATGTGATCCAGCAGTTCCTGTGTCACAAGCTCCGGTATCAGATAACCACCATACACTTTCATCTGTGCATTAACAATTCCCTCTAAATACCCTTTGATATAATCCGTCAATGGCGCAGTAAAATACGCATATTCCGTCTGATACAATTTCCCGACCAATGAGATGTCCGTCTTGTAAGTTTCCCGCTCTTTTCTGGACACATTCATATGAAATACATCCGTATCCACCGCAAGGGGCATATGGTACGCACAGACTCCTGCTTTTTGATATTCTTCTGCCTGCCCTCTGTCAAAGAAAAACAGATGATTGCAGGAACGAAGCAGACATTTTGTATCTCTGATATGTATCGGTGAATCATATACCCACGCTGTGTATGGAATAGCAACTTCCTCGCATATCTGAGATACCAATGGTAAAAAATTAACCGACAGCACATCGGTATATGCACATTCCTTTATCTTTTTTCGAAACAGCTCCAAAAATCTGTCATCATGCTCCCAGTCTTCAAATTGATAAAAGAATGTATCGTAGGGAATTTCTAATTTTTGCAACGCACGCTCCATTCCTTTGTTCATAAAAGAATGCCATTGAAAGAAAAGTATTTTTTTCATAATTTCCGGCTTTCTCCTTCTGCTGATTTCTATTAAAATAGACAAAAACCAGTCTCTTCCATTATCAGAAACTGGTTTTCTTATTATTTATTATCCTATTACTTCTTCTGCAGCTTCTCCCAACTGTTCAAAAACCGGAATTACCTTTTTAAACTCTTCTGCCATTTTAGCATCCTCTTTTGCAGAAATTGCATGATTCTCTCTTTCCCATCATTCAACAACTCAATGGTGCCATTTACAACCTGAATCTCCCAGTTAATCGCATCTACAATGGATTTTAAAAACTTATCCGTGTCATCTAAACGCTCTCCTGACAACTCCTTTACAATAATTGTCATGTTCTTTACCAGACGACCGTTAAAGTCTGTTAAAACCTCCAGTGCTTCCATCTGTTCTTTTCTGTTGTCTTCCATTTTATTTACCCTTATCTTTTTTGATACCTTTCTTGCATTATATATATATATATCGACAAATCTCCTGTATTTCATTAGTACTTTCTCTAACGGCAGTGTAATTTGCTTCTTACTCAAACATGGTAAAGAATTATACAAAAAAACCGATATTATTATCATAAATCACACTAACATAAATCGTAACATTTTTAAGGATATACTATGACAAAAATATTAAAACAAACAACCTCCGGCGGTATTTCTTTTCTGGAACTTTTACTGGATGAAACTTTATGTTCCGGAAGTATTCTGATTGAAAAAGAGCTTGCCATCGCAGCTGGCGGCATCAATCCCTACCTAAATGCAAAACAAAAATATGACCTTCTGTTGCGTATTGCAGCGAATGGTAATCTTATCTTTCTTCCGGAAGAGAAAGATCCTGCTCTCTCTTATCTTACTCTGGAGGACGATGTTTCCGATGAAAACGGCTGGCAGACCGACTGTTATCTGGTCGGAAAATACAGCGCAGAGCTTCAGCAAAACAATTTATTTGACATTGTACTGCAGTCTCTTTTAGACGAGGCAGACCGCGAAGGTCGTAAGGAACAAACCCTTCCTTTTCTGGAACAGATGATCTCACATAATGATTCCTACTGGAAAATTGCCGAGGGAGACTGTCCCATTTTAATCTATAAGGGAGACGACATCTGCCACAATGTGTTAAACGTCTTTGCAGAACAGTTTGGTGCAGCATTAGCTGATGCCGGGCGTAATATCATCTATTTTGACTGTGGCAAAGAAGATTTAGGCAGACTGACCTCTTATATGTACCAGCACTTTCAGGCTATCATTGGTATACAGTCTTACCTCTTTTCCGTTAAAATGAAAGATGAGATTCATTATCTGCATGAATACCTTTATGGTCCTAAATACAATTTCATCTTTGACCATCCCATCTGGATGAAACAGCATCTGATGCACCATTATCCGGATTTTTATGTTTTAACCCATGACGAAAACTATGTTGCTTTTGTGCAAAAATATTTCAAAAAAGAAGCCATATTGTTTCCACCGGCAGGGCTTATCCCTCCTCACCACCAGACAGTTTCTAATTGTTTTCAAACCATGTACGATGTTACCTTCATCGGTACTTATGGCGACTACCTGCAGGAAGTTTTTCTGATACACCAGCTTGACCGTTCCAAACGGTTTCTGGCAAACCGTTTTTTGCTTAAAATGCGCCGCCATCCAGAGCTTACTTCGGAAACTGCACTTCTTGCTGTTCTTCAGGATAAGGGCATGGTGCTTTCTGACGAAGCATTTGTCTCTCTTTTTTATGAATTACGCCGCGTGATTTATTGTATAATGCACTATTACAGATATCATATTTTGGAAACACTGTTGAAAAGTGGCATTACACTTGATGTTTTCGGAGAGACCTGGCAGTGCTGTCCATTATGCCATTATCCAAACCTGATTTGCCATCCGAATGTTACCGTGGAAGAAAGCCTCTCTATCTGGCAGCATTCTAAAATCTCTTTAAATATCATGTCCTGGCATAAGGGCGGATTCACAGAACGTATGGCAAATATTATGTTATGTGGGTCAGTTCTTGCAACGGATGCTACTACCTATCTGCAGCGTGATTACACCAAAGAAGATATGATTGTCTTTTCTCTGGATGCTCCGGAAACACTTTCGGAACAAATTCAGACATTATTACAGAATGAACCGCTGAGGCAGTCTATTGCTGCAAACGGAAAAGCCAAAACACTTAAGCTGCATACTTGGAAAAAACGTGCAGAAGAATTTTTAAAATTACAACAACAGATTACTGCAACTGAAGCAACTTCTCCAGCAACTGCACAACCTGCGCAGTAATACCAAGACGTTCTGCATCTCTTAGGATGATTTCTACACGGTGATTGAACGTATCTGTTTGTAGATAATCTTTTTTGTATCGCTGTAAAAGAATACAGCTTGCAATCAGATACTGTTCCGAATCACCTGATACCCCTAATGCGGAAAATTCCGCATCCAGTAGCACCTCATCCAGAAATACTGCCTGATATTTTTGCGCAATACGCAGGGCAAAATCATAATCTTCCAGACATTTTAGTTTTTCATCCAGACCTCCTATCTGTTCTACACACTCTTTTTTTACAAGCAGTGTAGGCATTCCAATCATATTATCCCACAATAACTGTGCATAAATATCCCCACTCTTTTTTTCACTGGCAATCCGCTCATCCGGTAATGTAATGCTTTGCCCTGCCCCCATATCATATCTTAATTTATGATAACAAAATCCGGCATTCTTATCAGACAATATCTGTTTCATCTGCTTTTCCAACTTCCGCGCTCTCCATAAATCATCACTGTCTTCAAATGCAATATAATCGTATTGTGCCATCTGCATGCCGCAGTTTCTGGCTTTCGACTGCCCTCCATTCTGCTGCATCTTTTAATATACAATTCTGTCATCATGATAGCTTCGAATGATTTGTTCCGTATCGTCTGTAGAACCGTCATCCACTACGATCAGTTCAAAATATGGATATGTTTGTGCCAGCACACTTTCAACTGCTTTCCCGACCTTTCCTGCACGATTATACGTCGGAAGAACAATACTTACCGGTATCTCACTCTGCATCTTACTCATTTTCCTTCTGCTTTGCAGCTGCAATGATATGCCCTTTCTCTTTTTTTAATTCCTTCTCTATCTCACAAATAGATTTTCCAAAAAGAGTTTTACTGTCTATCAGTTCTTCTGCCCGTTTACGTGCAAGTACTGCCATCCTGTCGTAAAACTCTTTTTCTGTCGCATACCGGAGTATCAGTTGTTTCATGGCAGAATAATCTGACACCCAAAAGTCAGCTCCTGCGGCAACTGACACATCTCCCACTGGCAATGTAACCGCAGGAATTCCCTGATACAGGGCTTCTGAAACTGAACTGCCGCCTCCGCTTCTCTTTGGATTTACATATAAATCACAGCACTCTGTCACCGCAAGCGCATCCATCTGTTTTCCCAGATTGATACTGTTCTGATGCAATCTTTCATATCCGTTTACCCTGTTTTCATAGGTAGCAAATAGCCCCATAAATGTAACAGCAATCCCTGTATTTTCTTCGAGCACTTCCTCAAGCATTTGCAACAGGGAATCATCTATTTCCTGATCCAGACGCCAACCAACCAGCAGCAGAATAAACTTATCCTGCCACAATCCCAGCTGTTCCCGTGTATAAGTATGTATCTGCTCTTTAAAAGAAAACGTAAAAGGTGTCTGCTTTACCTTTTCTTCCTTTTCTCCTAAAATAGCAAGCTGCTTTCTGTCGTCTTCTGTCAAAGCTTTATCGACCATCTGGTATTCGCCACAGGAAATCGCAATTTTGGAAAATACCGTGCTGATCGTAATCTGCGGAACAAACAGACCACATAAATCTGCACAGATGTCACTTCCTCCGATGCTCAGAATAAATTCCGGTTTCCGATTCCTTACCAGTTGAATAATATCTGCCATGATCCCCAGATCCGGCATTTTATTTTCGCACTGATGAAATTCAAATGTTTCCCCCTTAAATGCCAATTCCTTTAAACCACTTAACTCTTCTGCATAGGCAGCATTTACCAATCCGTAAAACGGAGCCTGTCCTTTTGCCGGTATCTGCATCGCTGTATTGATTATCACGATCTCTTTTTTTAAATATTTTTTTAAAACATAGCACCGGTCGAGCAATGTCTTTGTCGGTGCATGTTCCATTCCTAATACCTGTGATGAAAAAACAAACACCAGATTGTGATTTCGCTCCTGCCATGGCACATATTTCCTCTCTTTTATCCCAAAGCTGTTACAAAACAGTCCAAACAGTTCCCGGTAAAGTCTCGCCATTTTCTGATTGACTGCCGGTGTCTGCAGCTTCTGATTCAGAAACTGCACCGTTCCGATCTGCCAGAAATGACTTAATTTATTATATTCCCCGATATCTTCATACGAAGCATCTAAGATCAGATCCAGCAGCTCCAGTGCATAGGTTTCTTCGCCGCTCACCTTCATGCAAAACGACAATATATGCACCCGCATCCAGGCTGCTGCATTATCTGCTGCTCCCGCAATTTCCTGAAGCAGAAAATATTTTTGTTAAAAACTCGTCACTCGTCATAACTCTTCTGCCTGTTTTGTGTTTCTGCCGGGTTCTTTTGTATTGCCTCTTCTGCCTGTTTTAAAACCTGCTCTATTTCACCGTATCTGGCAAAATAGTCCTCCATCGGATATGTTTTTATTACATCCAGATATTCTAAAATTGTCATCCTGAACTTACCCCTATCTAGTTATACTTCATATTTTCGGAAGTGTAACAATATTGCAAAACCATCTTCCCTATCTCCTGAAATTGCTCCGGCGTTAACTGTTTATCAATCAATTTCAAAAGTGTCCGATTGAAATCGTCCTCCTTGAAATAAGGATTCTCTAAATAATCCGGAAACAGCTCTCTTACACGCTTTACCATCCTTTGATACACATCAAATGGAGGATTGTCAAATTTTACAAATAATTTAATTAAGGTGCTGCAATAGAATGTATACAAAAAGCTAAACTCTATCTGCCAATAATATTTGTCAAAAATTCCCAGTTTTTGATACGTTTCTACTTTTTGCTCCTCTATTTTCATCTGATCCAGATGATAAGTCATATTTTTTTTGTATACTGTAGAATCTTCTCTTTGTCTGTAATGATAGCAATTATCAGCAATATGATAAAACGAACTGATATATAGCCGTATAACTGCCGACCAATAATTATCCTCGTATTTCAAATGTTCTGGAAATTTGATTTCGTTTTCTATAATTAACTGTTTTCGAAAAATACAGGTTACCAGTCCACCGCCATATCCTGGATGTGTAAAATCTCTGATCCAATGATCCCCACCTTCTACAATGCTATTTTCAAACTGATCAAAACAGTTTTCCTTTTTCTGATAAATAACTTCTCTTCCATCTGGATAATTCAACATTCTGCCACAATCTACAGCATCGCACTGATAATCCCTTGCACACGCATATAATTTTTCATACATTTCTGGTTCGATCCAGTCATCTGAATCAACGAACCCAATATAAGCAGCCTCTGCATAACTTATACCGACATTTTTAGCACCACCTTGAGACATATTTTTCTCAAGCTGGATTGCAACAACCTCTTTGGGATGTCTCTGCTCAAATTCACAAATACACCTCCATGTCTTCCCCTCATCTGTTGACGCATCATCCACAAATATAAATTGGAGTTTTTCAAATCCTATCGTCTGTTTTTCTAAGGAAGCCATACACTGTGGCAGATATTCTGCTGTGTTAAAACATGGAATAATGATTGAAATAAGTGGTTTCATCGGTCTTAGTTCTCCTTGTAAACTCTCTATTTTTTAGTATATAATAACCATATAGGAAATGCAAATGATACTAAGATCAGGAGTCGTTATGAATATTTTAATCTACCGTTATGGCAGCATCTGCGAACCGGATGTGATAACCGGTTTTGAAGAGCTTGGCAACCATGTACATGAAATTACCGCAGAGATTTACAATAAAGATTTATTACCCTCTGAGGGAGTTACCCTGCTGAAAAACGAACTGCTCGCACACAGCTATGATTTTGTTTTCAGCATTAACTTTTTTCCCTTTATTTCTGAAGTATGCAATATCTTTCAGATCCGCTATCTTTGCTGGACCGTGGACAGTCCGGTTATGGAATTATACTCCTATTCCATCAAAAATCCATGGAACCGCATTTTTTTATTTGACCTTGCACAGTACAATGAGTTTTCTCCAAAGAATCCGGACTGCATCTTTCATCTGCCGCTTGCCAGCAATCCAGCGCGTTGGAAGCGAGTAATTTCTCATGCAACACCTGCTGACATCAGACGGTTTTCTTCTGACATCTCATTTGTCGGTTCTCTCTATACTGAAAAATCGCCTTATGACAGACTCCAAAATCCACCTGCCTATTTAAGCGGTTATCTGGATGGTATTATGGCAGCACAGTCAAAAATATATGGCTATCCTTTCTTAGAAGAATTATTAACGGATGAAATGGTTGCAGAGTTTCGGAAACATCTTCCCGGATTTTATACGCCACCGGAAAATTTTACACAGGATGACCGTATCGCTATGGCTCGCATCTATTTAGAGCCCAAAATATCTGCTATGGAACGTGTTGCCACGATGAAGCTTCTGGGGGCACACTATTCCATACAGTTATATACCGGAAGTGACACAGCCGGGCTTCCGGTATATAACTGTGGTCTGGTAAAAACGCTTACCGAAATGCCACTGGTCTTTCATTACAGTAAGATTAATTTAAACATTACCTCTAAGTCTATTCATGACGGACTTCCGCTGCGCATTTTTGATGTGCTCGGCTGCGGTGGTTTCTTACTGACGAATTATCAGACAGAACTGGCACAATGGTTTACACCTGGTCGCGATCTGGAATGCTATACCGGAGAAGATGACCTGCTAGAAAAAGTGGATTACTATCTGACCCACGAAAAAGACCGTACTGAAATCGCCCACAACGGCTATGAAACAGTAAAAAAATATCACAATTACCCGGAACGCCTGTTGCAGATGATCTCACTTGCCTATGGCATTAGCTCCGGTAATGATACAGAAGGAGTATTATGAAACTATTATTTCTCGATTCTCCCGCTTTTGCAAAGCAGGATATGTTAGATGCTTTTACCGACTGTGGTCTCTCTTATGATTTATTTATCCATGAGGGATACCATGACAGAAAAAATCATGCTTTTGACCTTGCCTTTGATAAGGCAGTAGAAGCTGTCTCCTATGATTTTGTCTTTTCCTTTAACTACTATCCGATTCTCTCGAATAACTGTCAAAGGCATGGAATCCCTTATGTTGCTTATGTCTATGACAGTCCGCTTGTCGCGCTTTATTCCTGTTCCTTGATCAACTCCTGTAACTATGTGTTTCTTTTTGACAAAGCAACTTATCTGACCTTTCACAACGCAGGAATAAATACTGTTTATTATCTGCCACTGGCTGCAAATGTCAGACGTTTACAGTCTATGGTCTGTCCGGATGCATTTCTCACGAAGTTGTGTGTAGAAGTCTCTTTTGTCGGTTCAATCTACAATGAAGATCACAATTTCTATGACCGGCTGGACAAAATTTCGGATTTTACCAGAGGCTATCTGGATTCGATCATGGCCGCACAGCAAAAAGTTTACGGCAGTTTTTTCCTGGAAGAATTGTTAACGCAGCCCATCTTAGAAGATTTACAAAACTGCATTCCTTATCAGCCTATGTCAGATGGTACCGAAAGTGCTGCCTATGTGTATGCAAATTATTTTTTATGCCGAAAGATCACATCCAATGAGAGACTGGCACTTTTGAAACTGGCATCAGAAGCTTTTCCACTAAAATTATATACCCATCAGCCATCGGATCAGTTACCACATGCCGAGTTTATGGGGCCGGTAACTGATCCGATGGCTGATGGGTATATAATTTTAGTGGAAAAG
>OGLY01000398.1_pt1 | contig 20292 bp, 19 predicted proteins | sample 1573091 | NCBI WGS metagenome assembly OGLY01 (sample SAMEA2581916, study PRJEB24529) | metagenome | biome: Human gut stool | place: China | collected 2011
ACTAAATTGTCTGGTATCCCAACCCCTCCGGCTTTCTTCGTCGAAAAAGCTTCCGTCGTTTCTGTCCCCATGACTGCTTCTGCATCACGGCTTTCTTCAGAACTCTGTTCGGTCGCTGCGATCGTCTGATCACTCACTTCTTTTCCACAGGAAGTTACAGTAAACAACATCACCGCAAGACAAAAAAAGACTCCCAGATCACGCACCTTATGTCTCATTCAAGCCTCCTATCTCCATAAAAGGAATATACTTGAAAAATCTTAACATAACATTACACGATCCGGGAGTTTACATATGTCTCAATCGTCACGATCAGCCTTTTTTTCCGGTTTCCATGTATAATAAAACTGGATCAGGCCAATCCTTGAATTTGTATCTGTTTTTTTGTTGAGCGATGAAATATATCGATATAACATTGCCCTTGAAATATAAAGCCTATTTGCGATCTCCTGCACCTCCTCATCCGATGCCAAAAGCATTTTCAACACCTCCTGCTCCCGTTCTGTCAGCGCATAGGTATCTGCAAATGCTGAAAAATACTCCTGCTCCTCTTCCTGTTTCCGCTCCTGATCAGGCAATTCCACATCCGTCTGTCCCATCACCGTGTAAATATAAATCGCAATGCTGATCAGTACAAATAACCCGATCGATGCGATCATGATCTTTATACTGTCGCCGGACCGGATCAGTGCTACAGAAAAGCTTCCAATGAGTATGGCGCAGAGATTGTTCACCGCTCTTCCCATGCCAGCCCAAAACTGTGGCACTCTCATGTACCCCGCCAGCCGCACAAAACCGGTCGAGAAAAACACAACAAAGAAGCCTGCCGACAGATAAAACACGATCAGCCCAAGCAAAAAAGAGCCGCCGGAAACGATCACAAGTATACACACCGTGGAGAGCAGCGTCACACAGTACATGATAAGGTTCCTGTATCTGCCTTTTCCATAATCAAACAACACGCCTGACACAAGTCCGCTGACCGCCAGGATCAGTCTTGGCCACTGTCCGATATCCATACTTCCACCTGCATGCCCTAATGTCACTGCATTGTCTAATGTTGCAAAAATACAGGTCATAAGGGCGACTGTGAAAATGAGCGTAACTGCCACTGCATACGGATGTCTGATGGGATCTGACTCATATAGGTTCCACTCCATCAGGCTTCCCGCCACCTTCCTTTTCTCCACCAGAAAAAGAAGTGCCCAGAATGCAACAGTCAAAATCACTGCTTCCACCGCTGCATTATGGATCAGATTATTTTCAAGAAACTGTAAAAAAAGTCCAGTTGCATACGATACCCCCACCGTTTCCGCCAGATGTTCTTCCATACCATAGCGGCACGCTGCCCGGTAGTGTACCAGACTTCCGGCTATTCCAAGCAGCACATATAAAATCAGTCCTGCTGCAAGTGTGCTTCCATAACTCTGATGTACCTGGATTCCCCACAGACATACGGCTGCGAGAACTCCTGCACCAGCACTGCCCGCCTTCTTTGCTCTTTCCCGCATTTTACCATCCAGTACGCCAAACAGAAGAAAACCAACCGTGCTGCTTCCAAGCACATAACTCTGTGCCAGCACCACTCCGCCTGAATCCGTCTGAAATGCCATCATATTGTCAAATAAATATTCTGCTCCTAAAAACACATAATTAAATAATGCCAGAGCAGTCATAATCTCGATCCGCTCTCTCTTCCAGAAGGTATTCTTCATTTGTTAATTCTGCCTTTAATTTTTATAAAATTTCCGTATCATTCCGTGCCAGACCTCAGATAATGACTCCGCCGCCGGCAATGTAATCTCCATCATAAAGTACAACCGCCTGTCCCGGTGTCACTGCGCGTACCGGTTCTTCAAACACACAATGGATCTGATCTTCCCCGGTACGTGTCACTTTACACATACTTCCACTGTGGGAATAACGGATTTTTGCTTTTAACTCCATTTCCCCATCAATGTCCGGAAGCGACATAAAGTTCACATGATCCGCATACAGTTCTGTCGTAAACACGTCCTCATTCGAACCCAGTACGACCTCGTTTGTCTCCGGGCGGATCTCTGTCACAAACACAGGGTAACCAAGTGCAATCCCAAGACCTTTTCTCTGTCCGACCGTGTAATGTGTGATCCCTTTATGTCTTCCGAGTATTTTTCCATCCGTAGACACAAAATTTCCGGGCGGCGGCACAAGTTTTCCACACTCTTTATCAATAAATCCCGCATAATCATCATCCGGGATAAAACAAATCTCCATGCTGTCTTTTTTGTGTGCGACCATCAGCCCGATCTCCTCTGCGATCTGGCGGATCTCATCCTTATGATAATCTCCGACCGGCATGAGTGTTCTCGACAACTGCGTCTGCGTCAGATTGTAAAGTGCATAAGTCTGGTCTTTCTCGGCGGTGACAGAATTTTTGATCGCATAACGGCCATTTGGAAGCTGCTCAACCCTTGCATAATGTCCGGTCGCAATGTAATCTGCACCGATTGCAAGACTCCGGTCTAATAACGCCTCCCACTTCACATATCGGTTGCATGCGATACATGGATTCGGCGTCCTTCCCTTCAGATATTCTGCTGTAAAATAATCCATGACATTCTTTTTGAATTCCTGCTTAAAATTCATGACGTAATACGGAATTTCCAGACGGTCCGCCACTCTTCTGGCGTCATCAACGGCGCTCAGTCCACAGCATCCACCGTTTTTTTCCTGTGTAAATTCATCCTCATCCTGCCAGATCTGCATGGTGACACCGATCACATCATATCCCTGCTTCTTTAATAAATACGCTGCAACGGAAGAATCCACGCCTCCCGACATTCCTACTACTACTTTTTTTGCCATAGTTTACCTCTTTTCCCGCCATAAAAAAATTATGAGAAACCCATTTTTATGAGCTTCTCATAACATAACATGTCTGTATTTATTTTGCAACCGTTTAGGTTGTGGTATTATAGATCTCACCTGTCGTATAATTGTATGTATACATGCCTGACTTATTGTAAGTATTGGCTTTCTCTGCCTCACTCTTCGCATAACTCTCGATCATGCCTGCCTGAACCGAGGTCTGATAACCAAATCCGCCTGTCGTATGGAACAGGGATTTTACCGTGTTCATATCGGCTTTCTTAAATGCTGTCTCATCAATGGAAAGCTTATTGTCGGTTCCGATCGTGATTCCGACCTTGCTGAGCATGTTGGAATTTGCCTTTGTCAGATTGACCATGGACTTCGTGCTTCTTAAGATGCTGTTGGTATTGGAATCGCCACCCTCTTTTAACATCTTGTTGTAGCTGTCCACAAAATCACTGACCGCCTTGTAAATCTTGTCTGTATCATACTCATAAGATACTTTTCCATCTTTATCTGTCGTCTGTTTCTTTGTAAACAGAGATTTATCTCCGTTTGTTCTCAGTGTCTCAGATACTTTCTTCAAATCATCTGCAGCGCTCTCGATATTTGCAAGTGTCTTCGAAGAATCTTTGGAAGTCGATGTAGCAGCAGACACAGACGAAGATGATGAATCATCCGATGCCGCCTTTTTGTAATAAGCCTTCATCAGCTTTGTGTAACTTCCATTCCGGATCGTAGCATAGTCAGAATAATTAATGCCAAGTAAATCTGATGTTCCAAACATTGTACTTGTATTCGTCCTTCCTGAATTCAGGCTGGAAAACAGTACGCCGATGGAAGATGAATCATATCCTGAAATTGTTGCCATATTTCTCACTCCTTTGATCAGCAGTCATCCGTGTAAAACAATATCGCTGTGTAATCATGCATTTCCTCTCATGATTACCTTCTTTAATTATTACATCGTCATTTTAGCTTCATTTTATTAGTTTTTCAAGACCATTTCTGTAGTTTTGCACAAAAATTTATAATTATTCAACAATTGTTCATACTTTATTCACATATTACTGTTACAATGAACTCATAAATGAAACGGAAATAAGTTTTTAATACTTGATAAATTTTTTCATAATAGCCCAGATGCCTTTGGTATCTGGGCACTCCTCATTTCAGAGGTTTTTTCAGATGGCAGAACACCATCTGTTTTTTTATATATTCTCAATCTGCCAGTCAATCGGTTCCACACCATTCGCCTGTAAAAACTCATTTGCCTTGCTGAAATGCCTGCATCCGAAAAATCCCCGGTACGCAGACAGTGGACTTGGATGCGGCGCTGTCAGGATCAGATGCTTTGGATTGGTCAGCATCGGTATCTTGCTCTGTGCCGGTCTTCCCCACAGCATGTATACAATCGGTCTGTCCTGTGCATTCACAGCCTGGATGATTGCATCCGTAAACTGTTCCCAGCCATGCCCCTGATGGGAGTTTGCCTGATGTGCACGCACAGTCAGTACTGTATTTAACAAAAGCACACCCTGATCTGCCCATTTTTTCAAATATCCATTATTCGGGATATAACAGCCGAGATCATCATGCAGTTCCTTATAGATATTCTGTAAGGAAGGCGGTATTTCTTTCTGCTCCGGTAATACGGAAAAAGATAATCCGTGCGCCTGATTTACATTATGATATGGATCCTGCCCAAGCAAAAGCACTTTTACCTTGCTTAACGGCGTAAAATGCATCGCATTAAAAATATCGTCCGCTGGCGGATAAATCACCGTTTTACTGTATTCATCGCGGACAAACTGATATAACGCTTTATAATATGGCTTTTTGAATTCCCCCTGGATCTCATCCAGCCAGTCATTTGTGATCATTGACATTTTTGTTACCTTCTTAAAATTTCTCCTGCACTGCTGCATTTGTCCGGGACATCCAGTCTGCTGCCGGATGTCTCAGCGCCGCACCGGAACACCGCGGTCTGCAAGATAATCTTTCAAATCAGCTATTTCCAGCTCTTTATAATGGAACAGAGAAGCTGCTAACGCTGCGTCTGCTTTTCCTTCTGTCAGTGCATCATAAAAATGCTCTTTTGTTCCGGCTCCACCGGATGCGATCACCGGAATTGATACATTCTCAGAGATCATTCTGGTGAGTTCCAGATCATAGCCTGCCTTAGTGCCATCACAGTCCATACTGGTCAGTAAAATCTCACCCGCCCCCAGCCGGTCTGCTTTCATCGCCCATTCAACCGCATCCATGCCGGCATCGATACGGCCGCCATTTTTATAAATATTCCAGCCGAATCCATCTTCTCTCCGTCTTGCATCGATTGCTACAACGACACACTGGCTGCCAAATTTATCTGCTGCCTCACTGATCAGGTTCGGGTTATTGATAGCAGACGAGTTGATGGAGATCTTATCTGCTCCCTCGCGGAGCAACGCCTTAAAATCATCTACCGTGCGGATTCCTCCACCCACGGTAAACGGGATAAAGACCTTTTCTGCGACCTTCCGCACCATATCGACCACAGTCTCCCGCGCATCAGACGTTGCTGTGATGTCTAAAAATACTAATTCATCTGCTCCTGCCTTATCATACGCTGCCGCAATTTCTACCGGATCACCTGCATCTCTTAAGTTAACAAAATTAACACCTTTTACCACGCGTCCCTGATTTACATCCAGACACGGAATAATTCTTTTTGTAAACATTGACGTTCCTCCTACAATTTTGCAAAGTTAGAAAGTATCTGTAATCCTACTGTTCCACTTTTTTCCGGATGGAACTGGCATATCTTTCTCCACAGACGCATGGATATGTGTGCTGTAATCGATGGTTGCTTTGACAATTGCCTCTTCTCTGGCTTTTAAATAATAGGAATGGACAAAATAAACAAACGGACTGCCTTCCAGATTTTGAAACAGTCTTCCATTGTTCTGCAGATCCAGCGAATTCCATCCAATATTTGGAATTTTCAGTCCTTCCTTTTCCGGGATCCGGAGGATTTCACCATCTAACAGATGCAGTCCTTCCACTCCATCAGACTCTTCACTTCCTTCAAACAAAAGCTGTAATCCCAGACAGATTCCCAAAAATGGTTTCTGCTCTGCCGCCACTTCATGAATGACCTTGTCAAGTTCAAACTTCCTCAGCTGGCTCATGGCATCTCCGAAAGATCCAACCCCCGGAAGGATCACCTTGTCTGCCTTTTTGATCTCATGAAAATCTCTTGTGATCACGCACTCCTGCCCCAGAAACTGTAACGCCTTTTCTACACTTTTTAAATTTCCTGCATCATAATCAATGATTGCTATCATTCTGTCACCTCTGATAAGCCTGCCTTCTCTAATACTTTATAAATTTCTCTGGAATAAGTCTCTTTATTGGACAGTGCATACATGGTTCTTGCATCCTCTGCTGTCAATCCAAAATCCTGCTGTAATGCTGTCTCTGCTGCACTTTCAATCTTATCAAACTCGCCCCTGCATCCATAAGTCTCTGCATCCTGCAGATACTTGTCATATCGCTGCACCGTGCGGATCAGAGAATCCAGAGCCATATCGTAAACCTCTGCATCCATCATGCTCTCGTAAGCTTCATACTCTGCTGAAACCATAGCTGTAATACGATATTTCTCATAGGTATCCGTGTCTTTTTCCTTTACTTTCTCCCCTGCCACAGCCTGAAAAGCATCCGAATATCTTCCTTCTGCAAATGCCTGGTCTGCATCTGCAAAACTGTTTGAATATCCAAGTAAATGTGTGCCTGCCAGAACAAGTACCAGAATGGATGCTGCCATCACAAAAACGAGGATCACCGGCACTTTTGGCAGCGGCGGTGTGTTATCCGGTTCTGCCGGTGGCTTTGGTTTCTTCTCTTTCTTTGGTTTTACTTTTTTCTCTTTCGGCTGCTTTGGTGCTTTTTCTTTCTTCTTTTTCTCTTTTTTCTTTTTTTCTTTTTTGCCCTTCTTATCATCGTCCGAAGAACCTTCTAACTCTTTTAAGATGTCCATATCATCCATAGACATCTCAGTAACTGCAGGTTCAGCCTGCATTCCGGAAATTTCTTCCTCATCTGGTTCATCATCACCGAACAGTAATTTAGACAGCTTTGCCAGAAATCCCTGTTTCTTCGGCTTCTTTTCTTCTTTTCCCCCGTCATCCGGCTGCACTTCTGCTTTTGCATTGTCTGCCTCCGGTATTTCGGAATCTTCGCCTGTTCCACTCAGAATCCTCATTAATTCATCATCTTCATCCGATACCGCTTTTTCGTTTTCTGTTTCCGGATCATCCAGTCCAAAATCATCAATTCCGATATCATCGATTGCCAGATCATCAATTCCATCTTCACTGGCACCCTCATCATTTTTTACTTCGGCAGTATCCTCTTTCTGCTCTGCTGTTTTCTCCACTGCTGATGTTTCCATCTCTGCTGTATCATTTGCGGCTTCCTGATTCACGCTCTCCATGATCTGGTCAATATCATCAAGCATCGGCTGTGTTGCTTTTGTCACACCCTGTGAACTTTCGTCCCTGTCTAATTCTTGCTCGAACTGTTTTAAAAATTCATCGGGATCATTATCTTTCCGGAGTTCCTGTTCAAACTGATCCATAAACAGATCATTGGAATCCGGAATATCAATTGTCTCTCTTGTACTCTTCTGTGGCATTTGTTCTTTACTCTCAATTTCTTCTGGATTTACAGGATCACTGTCATTTAAATCAGATCTGCCATCGACGGCATTTAATAACTGATCCAGGTAATTTTCTGATTCATTCATGGTAATATTCTCCTGCTATTGATTTCTTTGTAACTATCATATATTTATTTTTCGATTATAGTAAATCAGGGATGTGAAAAAACTCACACCCCTTTTTCTGACTTAATCTACGCTCTTATCGATCAGATTGTCAATTGCCTCTACCAGCATACCGATCTCCGGCTTTGTCAACTGGGCATCTGCTCCTAACTGTTCTCCCTTTTTGCGCATCTCCTCATTCACAAGAGATGAAAAAATAATAAGTGGTATCTTCTTGATCTCATCATCTGATTTGCAGAGTTTTGTCAATCTGTGTCCATCCATGAGAGGCATCTCAATATCTGTGATGATACAGTGTACGTCCTGACGGACTGTTCCTTTCTTCTTGAACTCAGTCAGCTTATCCCACGCCTCCTGTCCGTTCATTGTCATGATCAGATTCGTGTATCCTGATTTTTTCAGACACTCTGAGATCATTTTTCCAAGCAGTGGGGAATCCTCTGCAATGAGGATTGGAGAATCGCTTCTGTCTCTGGCTGTTCTCTCCTCCACATCTGATACTTTCAGTCCAGTTTCCGGGCTGATGTCCGTAACTATCTTTTCAAAATCAAGGATCACCACTAATTTTCCTTCCAGCTTGATAACCCCTGTTGCAGCACTCTTATCTTCCGTGTTGATCGTAGAATCCGGTTTAATGATGTCCTCCCATGATACTCTGTGGATACCGATCACTTCATCTACATGGAATGCAATGTTTAATTTATTAAAGTTTGTGATAATGAATAAGCCCTTTTTCTCGGATGGTTCCATTCCCAGACACTTTTTCAGGTCAATAACCGTCATCATCGTATCACGCGGCATAAAAATTCCTTCCACACAAGGATGTGCATTTGGAACCGGTGTTACCTGCTGATAGGTAAGGATCTCTCTGATCTTTGCCACGTTGATTCCATAATAATTGTCACCTAACGTAAATTCAAGAACTTCTAATTCATTTGTACCTGACTCTAAAAGAATATTTGTATCCATTGTGTCTTCCTCCCACGTATATGTTCTCTTGTTTTTAATTTGATTTAATATATGAACCTCAGTCCGCAGTGCACGCCAGAAAAATCAGAGATTTTCCTGGCTGTCGGGCATTCGCCCTATCACTCTCGATATATACAGACCTCACCATGCAAACATATCCGGTCTGTATATTCTCGATTGGCACTGCTCATTGCTTACGCACATTATATCATAACTCTTCCTGTTTTTACAATTTTATTTCATAAGTTGTGTCATCTCTTGTCACATGGAGCACAATATCAGAAACTTCTGTCACGGAATCCGGTATCTCAAATAAAAGAACCGCTGATTTTGTCTCTCCTGCCGGGATCTCATCATCATAAGTTGAAAAATCCGTTGTCATGATCGTTGTATAAGCAGAAACCTGCGTACTCTCTGCTCCATCAGCAGAATAATCCGCTGTAAACTTTACCTTTGAAGTGAGATTATCCAGAGTAATACCCTCTTCTGTAGGATTGGTCATATCGATTTCAAGTACCATAAACTGTTTTCCATTCGAGGCTCTTACATCAAGCACATCCGACTCTGTATAGTTTCCGGCAAGGCTTACTCCTCCATAGGCAACTTCCAGTCCATCCGCTCCAAATACATCCTCCAGCGTATTTCCGGCTGGTGTCTCATCCATTATTTCTGTGCCATCCACACTCTCACTGCCTGTGACAGTCTCTTCCGGCTCTGTTTCTTCCGCGCTCTGATCCACATAGACCAGACCATCCTTCTGATATGAATTATGCTTGGAAACAACGTGTACTGCATAATTGACGATCTGACTTTCCTCTGCCTCTGTGAGATCATATGCTTTCGTTCCACATCCTGTCAGCAAAAGCATACCTGTCAGACATAAGATTCCTTCTATCTTTTTTCTTCTCATACTGTATCATCCTCCGCCTGTCCGGAACCAATCCCTGTTTTTTCCGTGTCAAGTTCGAACCAGAATTCTACGCCATCTTCATGATTTAACACGCCACATTCCCTGTGAAATGACTCCATGATTGCCTTTACGATAGAAAGTCCTATTCCACTTCCACCATATTCCCTCGTTCTTGCCTTGTCCACTTTATAAAACTTGATCCAGACATTATCAAGATCTTCTTCCGGAATCTGTTTTCCGGTATTGAATACACTCACCCGGACAACACTGTCTTTTCTTGTGTACCAGATTCTGATCTTCTTATCAAATTCTGCATGGTGGATCGCATTGCTCAGATAATTTGTCACAACCTCTTCCACCTTGAATTCATCTCCCCATGCATCCATCGGTCCGCTCTCATCAAATGCGACCGAGATATCATTCTGCTCTAATAAAATAGAAGATGAATTAATAATTCCATGGATCAGTTCTGTCAGATTAAAGCGCTCCATAGGAACAACTTCATTTCCAAACTCTAACTGGTTTAAAGTCAGAAGTTTTTTGACCATCTGATTCATTTTATCCGCCTCGTCCATGATCACTTCACAGTAGAAATCACGGCTCTGTGCATCATCATTGATACACTCCTGCAATCCCTCTGCATAACCCTGGATCAACGCCAGCGGTGTCTTCAGCTCATGAGATACATTGGATAGAAACTCCTTGCGCATCTCATCGATTTCTGTTTTTTTCTCAATATCCTGTTTTAATTCGTTATTTGCACTCTTAAGTTCTGAGATCGTGCTTTCAAGCGCACATGACAACCGGTTAAAATGTTCACCGAGTTCATCTATCTCATTTTTTCTGTGTCCTTTGGAAACATACTTGGCATCAAAATCAAGTTCTGTCATTCTTTTTGATATGTCCGTGAGTTCTGAGATCGGTGTTGTTATCCTCTTAGACACAAACACTGTGACAATCGCACTGATCGCAATTGCCAGAACGCCCACGTAAACCAGAAACTGATTTGAAATTTTTGCACTCTCACGGATACTCTCCACTGCGGTACGCATCAGGATCAGATTTCCATTGGAAAGTGTTCCATAAAGAACCATGTACTCAGATGATAACCTTGTATCTGTCTGTTTCTGTATGACGTAATTGTCTGATCTCTGTAAGATCTCGGTCTGGTTTCTGTCATCACCAAACAAAATATTCATAAATTCCATCAGAATGACCTGATTGTCATTCACCGACGACCTCACGATCGCACGGTTGGAACTGATGATCATAACTGCAATATTACCATTGGCACACAGATTGTCAAAAGTGACATCAAACTCACTGGAATTCAGTTCACCTGTCTCACTGGCACCGTTGATCACATCATATCCGTCGATCAGCGAATCCTGCTTATTCAACATATAATATTTTTCCAAAAAGGAAGTATTGATAAACCAGCATAACATAATCGTCCCTGCTACAAGTCCGACTAATATCACTGCAAGTTCGCGGGTCAGTGACCCTTTTTTATCTCTTTTCATATTATGACAACCATCCTGTAATGTCAATCAGTTTTGCAAATAATCGGCAATGTCCTACTCCACTATAAACTTGTAGCCAACACCCCAGATTGTCTTGATATACTCCCCTTTTTCCCCGATTTTGGCACGGAGTTTTTTGACATGTGTGTCAATTGTCCTTGCATCTCCAAAGTAATCATAATTCCACACGTTGTTCAATATCTTTTCACGGGATAGTGCAATTCCCTGATTCTCCATAAAATAGTCCAGCAGTTCAAATTCTTTAATACTTAATTCGATTGGTCTGCCATCCACGGTCACAAGATGCGCCGTCTTATCCAGTTTAATACCGCCCGCCTCAACAAATTTTTCATCATTTCCGGCAGTCAGTCCGCTTCTGCGAAGCAGTGCATTTACCCTTGCCACAAGAATTTTCGGTGAAAATGGTTTGGAAATATATTCGTCCACTCCAAGTTCAAATCCGGTCAGTTCATCGCTCTCATCGCTTTTTGCAGTCAGCATAATGATCGGAACTTTGGATGTTTCACGCACTTCACGGCAGACATCCCATCCGTTGATCTTTGGCATCATGACGTCTAAAATAATCAGTGCGATATTCTTTTCTTTATAAAATATATCCAGTGCCTCCTCACCGTCTCCGGCTTCCAGCACCTCATAGTCTTCCCTCACCAAAAAGTCGCGGACCAGTTTACGCATCCTGCTCTCATCATCTACTACAAGAATCTTTAATCTCTCCATATCGTCCTCCGGTTACGTCTGTTCTCTCTTTATTATATCTCGATTTTATGGCGAAACTGTGAAATCTGTCTGTTCTGTGTCCACCTGGATTCCAAGTTCCTGTTCTTTTTCGCTCACTGCCTTTTCCCGCTCCGTCAGTTCCTGCTCCCAGGATGCATAACGGTTTAAAAGTTTCGACTGATAGTCCACGATCGTCGGACTGTCGCTCGTCAGTGTCATGGCAAACATTGCCACAACGCACACCACAAGGATTGCATTCACGCACAGGGAAATCTTCAATTTCCCGGAGGACTCTGTCTCTAATGCCTTCCTGTCGATCTTTGCAAGCTTTTTTTCACGCTGTCTCGCCCTGACCGCCCGCACACGTTCCTTCTGTGCGATCTCACGCTTCTGCTTTTTTAAGCTTGCCTCAAGTCTCGGATGTGTGACCGGAATCGGCAGGATATCTTCATTTTTGATAAAAGGAATTGTCGTCAGGTATTCCTGCAGATCCTTTAAGTAACTGTATCCGACTGCCGTCTCAAACAGTTTCTGCTCGATCATTTTGTTATAAACCTGCAATACGACCTCCGGATCATTCATATCGGTCTTGGTCTTGATATATCTGATCCCCTCGATCTCCTTTTTCGCCTGTTCTGCTTCATCCTTATTTTCAAAAGAAAATCCACCAACGCTCACTCTCTGCGTATTTTCCGGCATTTGTTCTTCCTCCGTTCCATTTACACTTCCTAAGCACATGTTATTTTTATTATAAAAAATAACTTTACAGTTTGCAAGTTTTATCCGTGCAGATATAGAATACTCTCCTCCGGGATAGCGAGGTACTGCGGCATTTTTTCCTGATATTCTTTCTGCCAGCTTTCTTTTGGGATTTTCCACCAGACATCATGTTCGAAAACAACCACCAGTTCAAAAGGATCGTCGAGGATCTTTCCGTTTTGGCACTCCACCAGATTTTCACGCTGTCCATTCTCCGGCAGTCTTAAATAATGTGCGCGGATGCCGATATGTGTCGTATTTTCCGGGATCATGCCCTTTACGCAGACCGTTGTATTCCAGTTTGGCAGAACCATCGTATGGTCGTCCACTCTCTCGATTTTTTCAATATTTTTGCAGCCTGTCAGCTTCGCTGCCGCCGGTGTGCCGGGATTTTTAAAAATCTCTTTTGTGATACCAAATCCCGCCTGTCTGCCATCCTCCACGATCAGCATATGCTCACAGAAACGGTAGATCTCATCGCGGCTGTGCGTCACCATCAGAATGTCTTTGTCATAACCGGACAAAAGTTCCAGCAGTTCCAACTGCAGTTTTTCTTTCAAAAATGCGTCCAGCGCAGAGAAAGGCTCATCCAGCATCAAAACCTCCGGGTCTGACGCAAGGATTCTCGCCAGCGCCACACGCTGCTGCTGCCCGCCGGATAATTTTCCCGGATAAGAGGATTTTAACTCTGTCACATGCAGCAGTTCCATATAATCTGCCGTCTGTTTTTTTATCTCCTCCGCAGACATTTTCTGACCGGGACGATACTGAAAACCAGCCGCAATGTTCTTCTCCACCGTCATGTTCGGAAACAGTGCATAATTCTGGAATAAATAGCCGACATGTCTGTCCTGCACGCGCAGATTGATCTTTTTGCCGGAATCAAACAATACCCTGCCATTCAAAACAATTTTCCCACGATCCGGTGTCTCAATGCCGGCAATGCATTTTAACGTCATGCTCTTGCCACAGCCGGACGCACCGAGGATTCCGGTGATTCCCTGTTTTCCTTCGGTATCAAAAGAAACAGACAGCACTTTGTCATTTAGTTTTTTTTCGATCTCCACCTGTAAACTCATCTTTTTTTCTCTCCACGCAGATTCATTCCTGCCACGATGAGCAGGGAAAAAGCAACAATGATCAACACGTATTTTCCTGCGGTATCCATATCCCCGGCCGCCACCTCAGAATAAATGGCGAGTGGCAGTGTCCTTGTTTTTCCTGCAATATTTCCGGCGATCATCGCAGTCGCTCCGAATTCGCCGAGCCCTCTTGTGAATGCGAGCACGCCGCCGGAGAGGATTCCCGGTCTTGCCTGTGGCAAAATAATTTTCCAGAAAATGGTGCGTTCACTCATGCCAAGCGTCCTGCCCGCATAGATCAGATTTGCATCGACCTGCTCGATCGCGCCTCTCGCCGAGCGATACATCAGTGGAAACGAGATCACGACAGCCGCCAGAACGGTTGCCTGCCAGCTGAACACGATTTTATAATGAAATACTTTTTCTAAAAAGATACCGGCCGGTCTTTTTGCTCCAAACAGATAAAGCAAGAAAAAGCCCGCTACGGTCGGAGGCAGTACGAGCGGCAGTGTCAGCAATCCATCCAGCCATGCTTTTGCTTTTGGGGAACGGACAGACACAACGCCCCGTGCTGCCCAAAGCCCCAGAAAAAATGTGATGATGATCGATACGACCGATGTTTTTAACGAGATCCATACCGGAGAAAGATCCATTTTTATGCCTCCTGAATTACTATCCTGTCTTATTCCTGTGCGTTGACAGAAAATCCTGCCGCCTTGAATACGTCTAGCGCTTCACCGGACTGTAAAAACTCCATGAATGCCTCTGCTGCGTCTTTGTTCTTTGTCTCTTTTAACTCCGCCACCGGATAAATGACTCTGGAAACACTTTCCTCCGGTGCTTCTGCCACAACTGAAACCTTGTCAGTCATGGAAGCTGCGTCTGTTGCGTAAACGATCCCGGCGTCTGCACTTCCCTCAGCCACCCAGTTTAATACTTCTGTCACGTTGGTTCCAAGACTTAATTTACCTTCCACACTGCTCCAGAGATCCAGATTCTCCAATGCCTCTTTGCCGTACTGTCCTGCCGGAACACTCTCCGGATCACCGATTGCGATCATATCTGCATGCACGATGTCCTCAAAAGAAGTGTAGCCGTTCTCTTTTCCTGCCGGAACGATCAGAACGATTTTATTTTCCAGAAGATCCACAGATGCATCCTCTGCGATATAGCCCTCCTCCTGCAATGCCTCCATCTGTTTTAACGCTGCGGAAAAGAAGATGTCCACATCTGCGCCAGCCTCGATCTGTGACTGTAATTTTCCGGAACTGTCATAAGTTCCCTCGATCGACACTTCCGGGTACTGTGTCTCAAATATTGGGATCAGATGCTCTGTAAAAGTTTTTTCCAGACTTGCAGCTGCCGCCAGTGTGATCGTTCCCTGGATGTCTGCATTCTGTGCTGCACCAGATGTTTCTGTTGTCACTGTTTCCTCTGTGCTTTCATTCTGTGCCGGAGCATCTGTGTTTGTATCTGCTCCTTTATTGCTGCCACAGGCTGCAAGTCCTGCGGTCATAGCAGTCAGTAATAGAACTGCTGTCCATTTTTTCATCATTTTTCCTCATTTTGCTTCTGATTATTTTTATACAAAACTGCAAATTGTTTGCAAATTTATGGTTCTTTTATTTTCCTGCACAATTTCCGGTATTTCCCTTTAAAATATCAATTCCATGCGTCAGTGCACCAATCGCATATTCCAGACACTCTCTTACCGCCTTCGGGCTTCCCGGAAGGTTGACGATCAACGCCTCTTTCCGGATTCCCGACACGCCCCTGGAGAGCATTGCCCTCGGCGTGATCTGCAGGGAATAATAGCGCATGGCTTCCGAGATTCCCGGTGTTTCGCGCTCAACTGCACGCATGGTTGCCTCCGGCGTATTGTCTCTTTTGGAAAAACCTGTTCCACCTGTCGTTAAGATCAGGTCCGCTTTATCTTCATCCGAAAGTTCACACAACAGTGCGGTCAGCGAGTCTCCATCATCCGGGATGATTTTTTTGAAAACTACCTCATAGCCCTCTTTTCTCACAATTTCTTCGACCGCCGCTCCGCTCGCATCCTCCCGCTCTCCCTTAGAGGCGGTATCGCTTAACGTGATGACTGCCGCCCGGTACTGCACATGAAATTCATCCCCGACACTGATTTTTCCGCCGTGAAGCACTTTCGCAAACACGCCGTTTGTCGGCATGATGCACTCTCCCATTTTCTGAAAAATCTCACAGCCGTGATGACATTCTTTTCCGATCTGCGTTAATTCCAGCACCACATCTTTGCACGTAAACCTTGTCCCGACCGGGAACTTGGTAAAATCATAGCCGCTCACGACGAGATTTTCTCCGAAAGCCCCATCTGTAACCTCTGCACCACGCGCCTTAAATGCGGCGATTGTTTCCTCTGATAATAAGGAAATCTGCCTGTGCCAGTTTCCTGCATGGGCATCTCCCTCAATTCCCCAGTTCTCCACAAATACTGCGGATTCTATATTTTTCTTCTGTGTGCCACGCTTTTCACTGATGCACACAGCCCTTACTTTTCCCATTTAAAAACCCAGCCTTTCCCACAACCTGCAAAGATTGTGTCTCTGTACTAGCCTCCAATTTCAGACATTCCTCTGTGATCTGTCTGCTCCGGCTCATTGATTTCCCCAAAATGATGGCACTTCGGTTTTTGTGTGATAGTCATTTCGATCTGCGCTTTTAACTCCGCATCCGAAACGCCGTCTCTTAACAGCGTGCGCAGATCCATTCCTGTCTCATATTGCAGACATGGTTTTAAAAAACCATCCGCCGTCATGCGGACACGATTGCATCCACTGCAGAATTTATGTGAAATTGCACTGATAAATCCAATTTTTCCTTCAAATCCATCAATTTTCCTATAATATGCCGGTCCGCTTCCAAGTTTTTCCCCGCACGGTCTGATCGTCCCATAAGTTTCACTGAGTATGTGCTTCACCTCTGCCTCTTTTAATGTATGTTTTTCTTTTCCCTGACCGATCGGCATCAGTTCGATAAAACGGACATTTACGCCGTCTTTTGCAAGTTCTGCCAGCGCAAGCAGCTCCTCTCTGGTCTGGTGCATCAGCACACAATTCACTTTTACAGAGATTCCTGCCTGTTTTTGCGCCTTTCGCATTCCCCGCAGCACTGCTTCCAGATTACCGTCAGAGGAATTCCTGTCCACATGACATCCTCCTGTGAGGGAATTGTAATGTTCCAGTTTTAATGTATCCAGACTGATATTCACACCATCGAGTCCCGCTTTTACAAGACCATCCAGCTGTTGTTCCAAAAGGATCCCATTCGTCGTCAGTGTCACTTTTCCCATGCCACATTCCTTTTTCAGCCGGAAAATAAGTTCTTCAATATGTTCCCTCACCAGAGGCTCACCCCCGGTCAGCTTAACATTTTTGATCCCGAGACTGCGGTAAATTCCCGCAAGTTTTACGATCTCGTCATAAGTCAGAAGTTCTTCCTGTCTCAGATACGTCTTACGCGTCTGCGGCATACAATAAATACAGCGCAGATTACAGCGGTCTGTGACCGAAATGCGGATATAGTCGATATTGCGGCTGTATTGATCTAACATTGTTCTCTTTCCTTACTTCGCTCAAAAAGTCCGGATTTTCCACCGTCTTTTTTTTCTAAATGAACGTCAAAAATTTCCATTGCGCGGTCCATAGCCTTGCACATGTCATAAATCGTCAGAAGCGCCACATTCACGCCCATCAGCGCCTCCATCTCAACCCCGGTCTTCCCGGAAACTTTGACCGTGCACAATGCCCTTATGATATTTTCCGCTTCGTTTACTTCAAAATCAATGGTACATTTATTCAGACAGAGCGGATGACACATCGGGATCAGATTTGACGTCTGTTTTGTTCCCATAATTCCTGCCACACGCGCTACGGTAAGCACATCGCCTTTTTTTGCTGTGTGGGTGACAATTGCGGACATCACCGCGTCATTCACACGGATCTTGCCGCTCGCCACCGCAATGCGCTCTGTGATCTCTTTTCCGGAGACATCCACCATCACGGCATTGCCATTCTCATCAAAATGATTCCATTCCATACCTCTTTAAACCTTTCCAAAAGAACAGTCCGGGAATCTGCACTCTGCACATCCAAGGCATAAGCCCCCATGTCCCAGCACATAAAAATCTTCCGCTTTCACCGGGATCCCGGCTGCGATCCTCGGCAGCATAATGTCAAAAATAGTGCTCTTTGCGTACATCACGCAGCCCGGCAGTCCCATGACCGGCGTGCCGTCCTCAAAATATCCGAGCAGAAACATGGCTCCCGGCAGCACCGGTGCACCGTAGGTGACGATCTGCGCTCCCGAACGCTTAATTGCTCCCGGCGTGCGGTCGTCCGGATCAACGCTCATGCCTCCGGTACATAAGATCATATCCACACCTTTTGCTTTGTACTCTGCTATTTTTTCCGTGATAAGCGCCTCGTCATCCCCCGGATAACAATGCTCTACCGTCTCAATGCCATAGGCTTTCAGTTTCCCAATGACCACATCGGAAAAGGTGTCCCGGATCAGTCCTTTTGCCACCTCACCGCCCGTCGTGATAAGCGCCGCCGTCTTTAATTTATATGGAAGCACATTGACAAGCGGCTCTTTGCCCGCACACCGTTTTGCTGCTTCCATTTTTTCTTTTTCAATGATCAGTGGGATGATTCTGGTTGCCGCAAGCTTCGCCCCCTTTTTCACCGGAGTGTAGGAATGTCTCGTTGCGATCATCATCTCACCAAGTGAATTGACTGCCAGGAGTTTTTCCACATTGATTGTTAAAATTCCGTAAATGTCCGAGGTCAGCTCGATTTTCCTCTTTCGGCTGGGAGGCATGCATATGTTCTCCCTGACAGATCTCACGCAGGATCTCTGCCGCCTCATCCTCATGAAGCATGTTTTCGTTCTTCTCCCACACATAGAGATTTTCTTTTCCCATGGATAATAACACCGGGATATCCTCTTCTGTCACAATATGCCCCTTGCGGAATCTCGCATCTTTCGTGACACCCTTTATGATCTGCGTCATATCATGACATAAAACATGACCGACGGCTTCCTCTGTTTTGATTAATTTCATTGTTTTTCCTCTTATTTTGTCTTGGCGTTCGGGTAAATGCGCGCCATCTTTGCGTCATCATAATGCTCATCCATGTACACCTGCCAGCTCTGCGTCGCTTCCACCTGTCTGCCTCTCTCATCATAGCGTATTAGCGCCATGCAGGACACCACAACATTGCAGCACATAAATACGATCAGCATCCATGTCACTGTCTTACCGATCACGACAGGAATTTTTTCTATCAATCCTGAAATTTTCGGATACAGAATCTTAAACCACACAACGGCTGCGATTCCCCAGAAAAAGCAGTACAACAGGTTAATCCTTCCGCCGAGGTTAAACGGCATCCAGCTGTAATCCCAGAATACTTTTCCAAATACCAGCTCCGTGAACACACTGCACAGATACTCGTAAGCACCGCCTAAAAAAGTGCCTGTCCAGAACAGAAATCCATCACTTCTGTCCTTATATTTATATAACATTGCTGTCACCATTGCAATCGCAAGTCCCCACACGATACTGAATGGTCCCCACACCACACTGCTGCGGCTCATCCATACCCCTGCTGTGATGCGGCAGAAAATGGTCTCCGTGATATCTCCCAGGAATGCTCCCACAAAAAATAACATCACGATTTTATAAAAATCACAGCCCTTTGCAAAAACGGTTTTATCCTTTGTGACCTTTTCCACAAAGCTTGCCTTCGGGTAGGCTTTTGTCATTCGTTTTTCAATCGATCCTGCAATCTTATTGCCAAGCCTGATGCGGAAACGATCGATTTTGTTATTTGCTTCCAGCCACTTCTCCGGGTGTCTGCTCTTTCCTGTCACAAGCAGATAGGAGGCGAGTACATCCACCACAAGCACACCGATCAGCACCAGCAGAACAATATGTACCAAAAGCTGTGGCAGTATTGCAAGCAATCGGAATACCCACCGGTTGGCATACTTCACCACAACATAACCCAATGCACCTTTTATCAGTGAAACCGGGAGACAGATGTAACCGTCTAAGTTCCATTTACTCTTACTATAATCCCACCAGCGTTTATGATAAAACCTCTCAATTAACTTTCCAGCGACGAACTCTGTAACTGCTGCATACAGGGATGCAAATAAAAAGAGCCATAGCCCGGTCAGTTCCTGCAAGCCCACAGACATTGCAACAGCTCCCACACCGTACAGGATACATAACGGGCCATTTACCAGCCCACGGTTGGAAAATTTCCGGTGCATAAATGTTGCCGCGGCTGTCTCTAACACCCAGCCCGCAAAAGAATATATAAAAAATAGCCACAATAAATCATATCCGGTAAACTGTATCATTCGTATGTCCTCTTCCTGTTTTTTCTTCTATATAAACATAGATATTTTTCTCGAATACACTCTTAGATTATATAGAAGCCGCCACTTTTCTTCAAGTAAATTTAAAAAGCCTTTGCAGAAAATTCTTTCCACAAAGGCTTTTCAATCACTTAAATCAAGAAAAAAATAGAGCGGGTGATGGGAATCGAACCCACGTATCCAGCTTGGAAGGCTGGTGTTCTA
>OGLY01000415.1_pt1 | contig 19303 bp, 19 predicted proteins | sample 1573091 | NCBI WGS metagenome assembly OGLY01 (sample SAMEA2581916, study PRJEB24529) | metagenome | biome: Human gut stool | place: China | collected 2011
TGAAAGTTGTTGTTCTATAGTTTGCTGAATAAAAGAATTATTAGAAAACATTTTATCCATTATTACCACCTCTTATTCTTATAAGAAGTAGTACCATTTGAAGAAATAACAAGATCGTTTGGAAGTACACATTGATACTGTAATGTACGAACAAGATAATTATTATCTGTTGTAGATTCTTTATTACATATTGGTGTAGGTTTTTCAATTTCAAAACCAGTCCATGCAAAATTCTCCCTAATAAGCGCAGCTAATAAATCATGTCTTGGTATACCAGTTAATTTATCAACTCTATCATTTCCATGTACAAAAATGGTAAATGTGATATTAAGAAGTTTTTCAGTAGGATTATATCTGACATTTTCATCAGTTCCTACTTGATAACAAATATAATGTTTAACTTCTGTCTGAGTATCAGGAATAAATAAGAATGGACGTATATTTGCTGTACTACCAATATAATTATCCCATTCTCCAAGTGGTTCATATTCACCTAATTCTTCATTCCATTCCCAATTAATATTTCCGTCATCATCAAAAAGTTCTGATTCAAGTTTTTTTTCATTAAGTGCATATAATATTTCAGGACACTGTAGAAAAATCTTTTCAATTTTTTTTTTGATACGAATCACATCATCATCAGGAGATTCTTTATAAGCACGAAGTTTTGTAAGTAAATCTTTTTTAGTTATCATTTTATTTTTTGCCATAAAACACCTCCTATTCGATTAATTCCAACGGCAAAATTTCAGATTTAATCGGCAAGTAATCCTCAACAATTTCACACTTAATAGACAGTATTTTGCCGATAACGGAAGTGTCATTAGGAAACTTTACTTTCTTTTGGTTGTACTCTGTACCAGCTCGCCATGTAACTTTATCAGTCCAATCTTCATCGTCAATAGAGCAAGTCCATGTAAAAGTTGCATCAGCATATTCAGTTGTAATATCTTCATTGGAATCATTAAATAGATTTGCTGTGAGATTTTTATAGCTGCCACCAACTTTGATTGTTGAAGTGGATGCTGAAATTCTTGCTGTAATAGAAGATGGGGGAGTGGTTGGAGTAGATGGATCTGTTGGAGCGATTTCTGAATCGAAATAGTTCGCATACATTTCGCCTGTTTCAAGATTGACATAATCAGTATGCTCGTTAAAGAAATTGGTGTACAGTGTAAGTTTTTGTAACCCAAGAGTAGAAGCCGTCTCACATTTTGTCACAGTCCATACAGTCGGGTGTTCAGTTAATGCACTTACGATTACACGCATATTCTTTGCATCATCATCTGTATACCAGAATTTTTCTGTTATAGAATTCATTGGCAACCAAACTTTTGACTGATTATCAGTATGTGTAAAATATCGGTCTGTGTAAGTCCCTATAGTGTAGGAATTCTGTTGTCTTAAACAACACCACATACGTCTCTTGATGCGCTTATCGTTAGATTTTTCAATCCATGTAAGTTCGTAATTGACTGGTAAAATCAGATACTTTGGAAACTGATTTGCAGGTTCATCACGACAGACAATCCACTTATGATAAATTCCTCTATCATCTGGAACGTCCACGAAAAGTCCTATCGGAAATGTTGCCCCATAGCGTTTCCTAAAATCAGTCTCATAATAATAAAGGTCATCACCTTCATTGAATCTTACAGGCTGACTTGGACGAAACATAAGATAGTATTCTACTTGATCTTTGTCCATTGACTGATAAGATTTGACAATAAACTTTGCGTCAATCTTTGTCTTATTGGTATTTTCATAAGTCATACCTTCAGCAAGAGAACGTGTAATTCCATGTTCGTCTGCGAAGAAGTCATCATGAAAATAGTCATAAATGTAACAAGTCTTGGAAGCAATACTGTTATCCCAAGTTTCTTCCATCAAAAAATCAGATTCTTCTTTATAAATCTGACCTAAAGTTTTCGCATTATTTGTTTTGGCGTTAGCGATTCGCCGTGCTGTCTGTAAGCTTGGCATCACCGACACCTCCTTCAAACATCTGCTTAATGTAATTGTGACTATCTAAAATAGCCCTACGAAATGTCATGTAATCAAACTCATCGGATGTAACTTCGTCATAAGCGGCTTGCAAAGTAGCCATTAGTGTGACCATAATTCCATTATTATTAAATAGAGTTTTTGTTCCACTAAATTTAAACATGACATTCTGAAAAAATATAAGAAAAGCTTCATCATTCTCAAATATTTTTTCTACTATTCGATTATCCTTATAAAGTAATAACTTATGGACATCGTTATGCATTGCATGTGCAACTTCTTTAATTTGTCTTTTAGTGAACGAACCATATATATATTCCATAGTTATTCACCTCGCACATATGAATTATTAATATATCCATGACTTGCAAGTTTTCTACTAAATTCATGCTGTAATGTATCCAATCTACTTTGCATATCTTTATATGGATTCTGCATGTTTTTTTCTTCTTTTGTCCCTAAAGCTCTAGCAGTAAATTTTGCAGAGTCAACCTGTGGTTTTAACCATTCAATTGTCATTCCAAGAGTGAACAATCCTATAACATATTCCTTATCTGCAAAATCGCTAACAGGATATTGCATCTCAAATTCAATCTGTTGGATTTCATCATCCATATTAAATGAAGCGAATTTTCTAATAACTCGTTCATCACCTGCAACCATGCGTAAGCGTTCAGTCCATGTTTCATTAAGATCGTTTTCGTCAAGAGAAAGTTCTTTCATATCTGAAATTCGTCCTCTTGCTCGTGAAAAAATTGTTTCGTATGGAAGCGTCATTGTGAGCCTCCTTTACTATTCCTGAACTAATGTAAGTAACATTTTTGTACCAAAAATTTCATCAAGAGCCTTAATTCTGTGAACTGAATCAAGTGCATGAGATTCAATCATTGTAGAAGCAATACCTTTAAGGGCTTCCCTTGCTCCCTTTGGGAGCTTTTTAATTGTTTCTGACATCTGTGGAACAGGAAGATTTAAAATCTCATTTAAGTCACTTGTTTCATACATGGACTCATATAAGTCTTTCACAGACTTATTCTGTTCAACAAAATCTTCATCCTCAATAATAATTCTTGGTGAATAAATGTTTACATCTTCACGGGTTCTAACGAGATAAATTAAATCTCTATATTCAACATCAACCACATCTCCACAATCAGCCCAGCTATAAAGAATATGTGAACGTGCCCCCTCGATATAAAGTCCACCACTTACTAATGAACGACATGAAATAGTATCTTCGGGTGAAAATGTTTTAATATTTTCTTTAACTTCTGTAGTTTTTGTTGCCTTTTCTGTACTGTCAGTAGTAGCAGTAGTTTTCTTTGTATATGCCATTTCCTTTCAATTCCTTTCAAAATTAGGAGAGTGGCAATCCACTCTCCATATAATTAACCTATAAGTAAATCTTACAGATCCCACTCACCATGATAACGAGTCATAAGAGTTGCAACACCCATACGTCTCTGTACCTCATAAGACTGCATATCATCCTTAGTAGCACCCTTTTCGTTTACTTCAAGTTCAGTCTCTCCATAGTCAACAAACTTGATAAATCTATCATCAACTGCTGGCATGATATAGAGCTTCTTGTTATCAACGATAGGAGTAGCAAGAGACTTATCAGTAAACTTCTGTGGAATCTCCATAAGAGGTGTTCCCTCATAACCACCGATAATGCCTGTGTTTGCTACAGACTCCTTGATTGAATTAGCAGGATCAGCCCAATCAACCTTTGTAAGAGCATTAAGAGACTTTAATGCTGTCTTAGTACCCATGATTACAACACCGCTTTCGTTGGCAGCACCAACCTTTTCGATAATTGCATCAAACTGAGCCTTTGTAGAAGCAGCTAAAGCACCAGTACCCTTGAGAGTAGCAGGAACAGGAATAAGATTTACACCATTTGCAAACTGAGAAGAAATGAGTGTCTGAACCTTCTGAATATAAGCCTTAACAACCGCATCTACGAAAGCACCCCAATCCTTACGACCAATTAAGAAGAGACGAATATCTCCACCAACCTTGATACCGTATACTGCTGTATCAACATGATAAGACTGACCAGAACCTAAACGCTGGATAGATCTTTATGTTTAACTTATATATTATTTTCCACAAATTGCCAGTGATAACCACCAGCCGTTTTTCTATTTCCTTTACACACTTCTAATATGGAAGTTGTAATTTTTAATTGTTTCTGTGCTTCAGCAGAACACTCATATATTTTATTTGTTTCAATACACAATACAGGTGTTAAATTTCTATATTTTGAAATATGTCCTTTTTGTGCTTCTGATATTTTCTGCCTTGCTTCTTTTGTATGAGTTTTACCATACATTCCATTATTTTCACCAAGAATTTTTGCTTTTATTTCTGGATTACTCCATTGCTTAAAGGCTCTTTTTGAAAGTTCTTCTTTTTTATTTGGATTTTCTTCGTAATATTTTTTTAATGATTGTTTTCTTCTTTTATTAGCTTCTTTAGAAACCGATCCGTCCTGACCACCATTTTTATCGTTATATCCATAGTGTTCATTTAATGTTTTAAATGTATCTATGTAATATATTTCTTTTTCATCCAAATTCTCTTTTGAACATTTTTCTAATATATAAAACTTAAAATTATCTTCTCCATATTTATTCCATGAATTTTGCAAATACCCATTACAATGACAATGTCTATTTAATTCACCTTTATGAGAAGACCATCTATTATATATATTGACTGATTGACCTATATATTTTTTCTTGTTTATTAAATTCTCGATGCAATAAATTCCACAAATAGTATTTTCTTTACTTCTCAATTGCATCATCTCGTTTCTATTTTTACGTTTTGGAAAATAATATTTTATTGGGACGTTGCTCCCAGTTGAGTTAATAACTCCTCATACTTTCATATGAGAACAGACTATATCTTCATCCAATTTTGGATGTGTACCATTTCCATTTAAGGGATTTTCACCCACTCACTTGAGCCGTACTCCTGTTGTTATATTTCTATAACCAATGGGATAGTCGTTGAGCGTTTCTCTATTCGAGACTTCGATGCTGATTGCCCATTTTATTATTCTCTGTTTAAAAGAATAATTAGCATTTAGGATTTAACCTTGTGCCATTTAATCACTTTTTTCTACTTTCGTAACTTTCACGCTTGACTATATTTCATGTCTACGTTGTAGTGTGACTAACTTTAGGGGTTTCCAGCAGTTAAATACATATTTTTTCATGCAACTTACGCTACACGGACTCTACTATCAAAGTCATGTGAATCACCTGAAACCTTACTTACAGTAAGTAATACTTCATCATCAGCCCAGAATTCATTTACGTCTCCATCTTTCATATTCTTTGACTCAACATAATTGTTGAAAAACTCATTCTCAGAAAGACCATGAGCAATCTGAGTATCAATAATTTCCTCAATTACCTCGAAGAACTGTGTTCCTCTCTCAGAATTTAACGCTCTCTTAATCTGCTTATTAGAAGAATCCTTGGTAAGTCCAAGGTATTCAAAACAAGCCTTTCTAATTGTGTCACTAGCTTCTGCCTTAGAAATTACACGATTAGAATCGGTATCATAAATTTCACGACCTGCACCGAGGTCAAACATAAGATTTTTTACACTTGTATCTAACATTTATTTATTTCTCCTTTCTCAAAAATTAGGCTTTCTTTGTAAGCTGCATAGCGGCAGTTACACCAGAAATAGCTTTGAGTTCAACACCGTCTTTAACAGCGATTTCACCAGAAAATCCATCTGCTGAAATTTCAACTACATCACCAACTGCGAGTTCATAAGCTCTAACTACCTGAGTAGGAGCATTTGTATAGTTGCTTTCTTTCTTAAATGTGTTGCTATATGTCTCCTCGATCATTGGCACCTGGTATACAAACAGGGCATCTCCAGGAGTTACTACTTCTACATAGAAATTCCCATTATTTGCCTTACCAACGACCTTTCCTTCAAATGAAGTAGGTGCTGCTGCTTTATAAAGATCTAACTCTACGAATTCACCCTTACCAACGAACCATCCGTTGTCTACATAAGCACTTGCTGCTTCTGCTAACTGAATGTTATAAATATGCTTTCCACCATCTCTTGCGAGAACTTTAGAAGGGAAAGCCACTGCATGTTTTGCAATAGTCATCTGAATCATTTATTTTTCCTCCTTAAATTTTTGCATTAAAAAAGACACTCAATTTGAGTGTCATTACATTGATTTATATTTCTTGTTTTATTTGCTAAAAAGATTTCCGTAACGGTTATCCTTCTTAGACTTGTTTACATTAGCAAATACTTTTACGGTTGACTTTTTCTGAGTTTTATCAGTGGTAGCTGCAAAAGTTTTCATATTAGAATCCGCATAGATAAGTTTTGCTTCCTTCTCTAAATCTTCGAGAGAGTAGTTATCCATATTTGTATACAGTTTCTCAAAATCCTTATTAATGAATTTTCCTTCTTCATCTTTTTCAGAAATAGAAGCAAAATTTTCATTTGCAAGAATTTCCTCACGCTTTGCATGAAGTTCATTCTTTTCTGCTGTCTCCTTAAACTCTTTGAGTGCAGCGTAGTTTGAACGCATAGACTGTAACTCTGCAAATTCACTATCTGTTAAAAGTTCACGATGTAAATTGTATCTTTCTCCATCAAAAGCTACATTATCACCGTCTTTTGTATAGTTCTGACCGAAGATTTTATCACCATTCCAGTTCTCATATGTAAAATGATCATCGTAAACAGCGTTGATAAAGTACCACTCATTATCAGCATCTTCATATTCAGATAAAAGCTGGTAAAGTGCATATCTTGTATCTTCATGACTGATTTCATATGTACGAACAATCTTTTCAAAAGTCTGACTTTCTCCTTCATTACCATTTGGATCAGAAGCTCCTTCGCCATCACCTTCTCCATCATTGGAAGGCTCACCAGATTCTCCGCTACTTGAGTTATCTCCTTCTGAATTGTCATCATCGAACATCTCAGCGAATTTTGCTTCAAGTTCCTCATCTGACATTTCTGTATAGTCGAATGTTACATCTTCAGCAGTCTTACCATATTTGGCAAGTAACTCTTCAAATTTTGTCATTTTGTTATTTGTTCCTCCTTCCTTTGATTTTTGATTTATATCAAAACTCTCAAGAATATTAGTTAATTTCTCTAAAGTTTCAACCAATTTGTTGTCTGTGTTAAATGTTACTGTTTCCGCATTTACAGCGAAATCTTCAATTTTAAAATTACTTCCTGCCATACCAGGGGATACATCCTTTGACAGAAGAGTAAGACCTGATACATAAAAATCATCTAACTGCAATGTTTTATTAGCAGTATTAAATGATAACTCCCTAATGCATAATTCCACCGAACAATCTACAGTTCCACGTCTATTCAGAATCTCAATAGCATCTTGACAATACTCATCGTATAAATAACCATGCAAAACTGCACGATTTACGCCAGCGTCTTCATCATATTCAACAGTAGTCTTTGTGCCATCAATAACACCGATAGGCTGTTCTTCATATACAACTTTATCGTTACCATCTTTGTCAGTAGTCACATAATAATCATGGCTACCGAAATCTAATTCATTATCTGAATTGGTAGTGATATGTGCTAAAATTGGGCGAAAGTTTGCCGATGGGACATTTTCATTGAAAGATTCTTCAGAGATTTCCGATTTATTGAGATTGACATGATCGTGAAATGCACGACTGACGAATGGAGTAAGAGACTCTTTATGTTTATCTTCATCTTTGGAAGTTTTTTCAAAATTACCATTCATGCGAACCATGAGTTCTTTACCGAATTCATTACTATTAAAATGAGCAAAATTGTTCTTTAGACAGAACTCATACAACTCATCAATAGACATAATTCGTCTTTTCTTCTTTTTTGGCATTATTTAACCTATTCCTCCTTTCTTTGTTGATATACCACTCAAATTAGGAGAGTGGTTAGAATGTTAGCATGTTGCTATACTGAATTTTATTATTTGTATTTTCAAAAGTGAGAGAGTGGTTATTCAAAAATGTTGCCACGTTCCCATCTTGAGATACCAATTTAAAACCTTCTTTGAGAAGATTTTCCTTTGTCTCCTTGTCGGAGGTTTTAATAAAATTGTATTTCATATTAAGATACCTCCCTTATTTATTATTGAGATCCTCGTCTCTTGTGCGAAGTCCAGCATCTGTAAGTTCTGTTTCGTCTTTTTCTTGACCGCCACCTTGATTAGTACCAGATTGCGTATATGAGGTGTTAAATGGTTTCAATTTCTCGCCAAGATTTAAACAATCTTCCTCTAAGAAGTTCATAGCAAGAGTATCTTTCTCAGATACACCATTTAATGTGTTATAAAGAATCTTATTTGGTAATCCGTTTTGGCAAGATTCCAAAATAGATTTCTTAAAATCATCTTTCTGATAAATGGAAACATCAAAGAATTTAACTTTACAAGGTTCAGATATCCAACTAGATAGAAGTCGATTTACAATCGCTTGAATCTGTGGAATAAGAGTTGAAATAGAAAATGTAGAATCTGCAAGTACGCCATATGTAAAGGCAGTAGAGTTAGAAGCGGAGTTTAAATTTAATATCTGAGCACCACCAGCCGTATTAAGAATTTCTTTTGTTGCTTTTTCAACCTTTGTTACATCACCAGTAGCATCATCTGGGAAACTAATTTCATGTAATTCACCAGGAACAATAGCAGCAGAGATATAAGGTGGTAAAGCTTCTTCAAGCATACGATTGAAATATTGAATCATTATATCTGGATTTACAGTCCAATCATCTACGTCATTTCCCATAGTCTTCATTTCTAGCCATACCAATTTATAAATGTTGGCTGCCTGTTGAACTGCTTGATAATCAGAAGCATCCATAAGATCAATTAATGATAAGAATATAGGTGTAAGCACGGGAACGATGGTTTCCCAGTCTTCAGACCTAAATTTAATACATACATTATATTCTTCTGGGATTAACTGATATTTTTCATTTGTACTCTGATATGTATTCCACATACTATTGAATGGTTCACCCCAATATTCCAATAGTTCAGAATTTCGCTTAAAATAACTCATATCCATTGCACATGCAAATGAACCATCAGGAAATACACCTGCAATTCTCATGTATGATGGATCTAGTGGAAGAATAAACATTCCTTGCCCTTCAGTATAATAAGCACATCCATAAAATGCGTCTTCTCGAAGTGTTATAGATGCAGCTTTACGAAACTCATAATTCAGTCCAAGAGTATCTACAACATCAACTGTTTCCTGATACTTTTGCAATGTGGATTTTATGTCATTATTATCTGAAATTATAAATGGGGGAACTATGTTACGAATAGATAAATCAATTTGATTTGCATAATATTTGCAAAGACGATAGTAGATTTCTGAACGATAATAAAGATAACGAGATAAACTTCTAAGACTTGCTTCACTAGAAGAAATGTTTTTAATATAATCTTTTACATCTTCCTTGGAATAATTACTAATTGTAGTATATGTCTTGGATTTCTGAATATCTCGAAGATTTGTAATTGCACTTGTTGCATCTTCATAGCGTTCAAGTCTACTTTTATTTTTCTCATACCATTCACGCATTTCATTTGCGGTTGGTTGTTTTGGAGTAGAAGAAGTAGTTTTCTTCTGTGAGTTATTTACTTTAGCAGGTGCATTAGAATTTGCATCTACTTTCTTAGGTCTAGGCATATTTGATAATGCACCTCCTTAATTATATTTTGCTTTACGGATTGTAAGCTTATTGATGAAACTTGTGGCATCTTCAGTTGGTCGCTTTTTATTTGTAATGGCTTTTCTACGTTCACACATGAGAGCGTAAGAAGCCATACATGCCGTGTAAGCCCTATCATCATGGAGCTTGTTTGCCTTTTCTGGTGTAAGTTCAAACGAATCCTTTCCAGAATCACGCTTTTTACGAATCATATTGACAAGTTCTTCTTTTAAAGCGTCAATATTAGCAAGAGCAATTTCATCCTGCCAATCAAGTTTTATAGTTTTTGTATTAACGGATTCAATTTTCTCTAATTCTTCATTAAGCTTATTTTCAAATTCCTTTTCATTAACTTTTTGTTTTCTGAGTTCAGCAGAAATTCGTTCTTTTTCTTTAGCCAATTTTTTCTCATCAACATCAAAAACAGTAAGATAGCCTTTATGGTCATATTGTGCTGTAAAACTGATTTTATCTTGATTCATCAATTCTATCATTGCTTCATACATTTCAGATTTATAACCAGCAGGAGACATAAGATGTACTTTGTCTACCGCATTAGGAAATTTCTTAACATAATCAGCGGAATATTCTTTGTCAATTAAGCCTCTATGAACAATGCCAGCAGAGTCTGTCCAATCTGGCATTAAATAATCAGCTATATTAACACCAGATCCGCCGCTACCTGCATCAATGTATACACCAACAATATTCCCGTATGCGTCAGCTCCACCGTTATAATCAAGAATTACTTTTTTTAAATATTCAATCTGATCTGGTGTCTGCATGGGAGATTTGATTTTTTTACCAACATCAATAAGATTAATACAGTTTACCAATCTCATTCTTGTATCAATACTTCCGTCTACCTGTTCGTATTCATAAATTTCACCAACAAGGATTACTGAATTATCTCGACTTCTAGCAGGATCATATGTGATGACGAATTTTTTATCACCTTTATCGTTATATAGAAGTGGTTTTCTAGTTTCTTCGTTACGTGTAATAACACCTCTACGAATAATTGCGTCAGTACCAGCATCTGTAGTAAAAATACAATAATACTCACGCCTAGCTTTTTCTGGATTTGTTCTCATTTCGGATTCAACCGTATTACGAGATAGAAGAGGAGTGACTAATTCTCCTCTAAGAGTTGGTTTAAATGCTTGTTCACAATCTATATGCAATACACAATAGTCAGGATTTCCCATAATCTGCTGTTTTGAAAAATCTCTATATAATCTCCAAAATTGTGTATCTGTTGACGAAGCAGAACTAATATAATATTTTTGATAAGATAAATCTCTTGGTAAGCATCTTTGACGGATAGGATCAATTGAATTACCATCAACATCTTTACCAGTTTTTAAACTTTTATTTACAACAGCGAATGCACCATATACATTCATCATTTCATCAGACAAGAAACCACTTTCGTCAAAAATTACTGTTCCTCGCATACCTCTTTTTGCATCTATATTTCCGTTCAATGTCCTAGTCATAGATCCGTTATAACATGAATAGGAAAAACCATTGGACGAGTGTGAAAATCCATCACCTGCTGCATTTTTAATTTCAATCTCATTCTTAAATAAAGAACCAGTTGAACCGTAAAATGTATCAATGTTATCATTGGCAAGTCGTTCCAAAGTAGTAAAAGTTTGCTCAGCCTGACCACCTGTACCACTTGCAATATATGTCCATACATTACAAAAACACATATCTTTTGACATTATCTCAAGGTCAATAACTGTACTTTTGCCATATCCACGAGTACATACAGCAAGTACATTTGGACAAACCCAACTTCTTTGTACAAGAAGTGCCTGCCCATCTAAAAGCTCTATGTTGAAAAAAAGATCTATAGCTTTTACTGGGTTGCATTGCAGATATTTTTGAATTTCAGCAATTTGAATATAAGACTCAATTTTACGAGATGAGATAGAATACCCATGTGGTTTTACATATATTCCATATTGATTATAAAAATCTTTATCATAATCAAGAATTTCATTCTGATAGTAATTCATAATCATTTGTTTATTCTGATTCATTTTCGACAACCTCCTTTACCTCTTCATTAGGAGATTCTTTTTCTTCGTCAAATTCCGCAAAAACAGAATAAACATCTTTTAAGTCTTTCAACTGTTCTTCATTTAGTAAGTTATTTTCTTTTAATGTATCTCTTAAATCAAGATTTTCTCTCAATAAAATTCTGTTAATTTCTTGGTAAGCATCTTTTTCTTTACGAAGATCAGTATTCACAACACGCATTTCAGAAACCATATCTGACCATTCAGATTCATCAAGAGCTAATTGTTTCATAATAGAAGCATCACTAATTTCCTGAACCTGTTGCATACCTCTACATGTGTCAATGTCGAAACCATTGACTTCACCACTTCGCAAATTAAGACTTTTAATTTTTTTGATTTTACCCGTCCATGTATTTTCACCTTTTTTAGCATTTTTGTTGTGTTTTAATGAAATACAACTGTCTTGTGCAAGACTTGTAATAACAGAAGTAATCTTACCTTTGCTCTCCTGTAGAGATTTAATTGTTGCAGAATTGCGTTCAATATTAGAAATGTCGCACATCAACTTCGATATGGTGTCATCAATCTTAGATTGCTGTAAAAATCCACGAACAATAGAGATAGCAGAAGAAGTACGCATCATATCTTCATTTGCGTCTTCACTAGAATCTAACAATCCTAATAGCTGTGAATATAAGAATGGTTGGTCGGCTATATCTTCTTTTTCAAAAGGATCATAACTGAGTAATCGAATTACATCGTTTTTGTTTTTTAAAAAACTATCATATGTATCCAACCCTGCATGTGATTCAATAAGTTCTTCCTCAGTCGTAAGTTCTTTTACTGATTCATTTTCAGTTTTATCCTTAACAAAATGGTCTGAATCAAAGTATGTTAGTCCTATATAATTTGGCATAGCAATTTGACGTGCATACGCTGTCCACACATTAGATTTAACTTTTCCAGAAGCAAGATTCTCAACTTCCTGAATGCTTGAGTCCCATACCTTTTCGAGGAAAGGTTTCCCCAAATATCTAAGGGCAAGTTGTACTGATTCTCTCGTAGGCTCTTGATCAACACCATTTGTAGTTCTTAATGCTATTTTTTTTGCACAGTCTTTACAAATTGGAGTAAGACCACTTTTACTCATAGGATCTGTACTTACATAAAATTTATCTTTAGCTTTATGTGTATCACACATGTAACACCAAGCACCTTCTTTAAGTGACTTGATTTTCTCTTCCTGTGTTTCAACTTTTTTCTTTAATTGTGCAGCCGTTAATTTTGTGGGCTGTGTCTCTTTTGTCGTAGCCAAACTAACGACCACCTCCTTTTATTCCAATATAAAAAAGAAGCCACTTCATATGAAATGACTTCTCATAATTTTCAATATTAAATTTCCAATGAAAGTGCAATTCACTTAGTACGTCGTGTGAGAGAATCGAACTCCCATATCCTTTCAGAATGCTGGTTTTCAAGACCAGTGCTGTACCAATTGAGCCAACACGGCATAAGCGTAGTATATAGGACTCGAACCTATGCACCGAATAAACGATGACCTCTGATTAGCAATCAGGTGCAATACCAACTCTGCCAATACTACATAATAAAAGAGCCACCTCATGAAGTGACTCTCTGTTACTATACAAAAAAATGTATAGCCTCGCTGTCCATTTAAGTATCAGCTACGTAATGATCTGTAGGAGATTCGGACTCCTGTTGCCGCCGTGAAAGGGCGATGTCCTAGACCGCTAGACGAATAGACCTAATGTGGGCATCTCACCCACTGGATCAGCATAAAGCACTAACTAGCTGATCTTGCACTGTACACATGCAGTTATTACTCAGGTACAAACTAAGTACCCTAAGACACACAAGGTATCCATGCTTTCTGATTATTCTCCACATATGTCTTTGTATAGTCGGCTCTACCAAAATACAGCAGTAGGACTTACAATGCTACATGAATAGCAAATGCCAAGATATTTATTATCACACTTATATTTTAGCAGTGAACGCATAGCTTTCTTTTATACTCTGATTCGCTTCCGAGTTTGCAACGCCAATGAGCAGTAGCGGAGGTGTTTTTTAGAGTAGCAACTAACTCAATATTTTTATCTCGTGCTTTTATATACAGCCTTACGAGTGGCTGTTGCTCACTTTTATACTCTCTGTTTGAGAATAATTTTTGTAAAAAATCTATCAACGAATTGATAAACCGCCCTTACTCTTATAAAGTGTAAGCAGCTTATATTATATTATTCTCTTATTTTTGGATATTTTGACAGAAAATGTCAGATATGATATAGTTAATTTTAAGGTGCTACCTAAAGTGGTAGGCGGTTAGTCCTTCTCTCGTGAGACTGAACTCACGTTCATTCATAGATACCCTTTCGAGGAAATTAATACGAAAGGAGGGCAACAGTAATGGTTACATATGCTAATTTATTTGCTTATACAATAGTAATCTTTACTATTCTTACGTTTGCGTTTAACAACAATAACAAAAGAAAATGACCGCCACTCGCCAAAGCACGGTCATTAATGTGTTGAATATTATATTTATTTAGCCATTGTTGATTATATTGGCTCAACCGTCTAACGGATAATTGCTTGTTTCTTTTGGTTTGTATTGTAACACATATAATTAGCTGATGCAAGTAAAAATATAATGAGGTAAAATTATGGAATCATTTATAGAAATATTAAAAATAATTCTTCCTGCACTTATAACAGGTATATTTACCTTTATTGTGACCAAATATAATTATAATAAAAATGTTCCTTTAGATAATATGAAAATTGCATATAATCGAATTTATTATCCCCTGTATAAAATTTTAAACAATAATAAGGAATATAATGAAAATACTATAGATGATGTTATAAATCATATATCAACTTATATGAATGATTATAATATCAAATATATTGACAGATCCACTCATAAAACATATATAATATTAAAAGACAATCATAATAAATATAACTACAATAATTTCAAAAATAACATATATGATAGAAATTCATATCTGCGCAGAAGATTAGGATATCTTGAACCTAATTTTATACAGAGTGTTATGTATTTATCTAAATACGATAAGTTCATATTTTTCTGTGGAGTAGATGGGGTAATTATTTATATGTCATTTATAATTGCAGCTTTATTTAATAATGAAGGTATGGTCTACAAATATGCATTTGTATGCGGAGAGGTATTCTTGATTATTTTTCTTATTAAAATTATAATTAAAGGGATAGGTATTCTAGGGGTTAAAATTATTAAATTTGGTTGTTATGTGAAGAAGTGTTGGAATGAGAAGAAGTGGTTTTAGATAAAACTAAAGATCAGAAAGTGATTTTTGTTCAACCTTTTTAATTTCTCCGTCTGCAAAATATTTTGCAAATTGTTCATCAGCATCAATATCCTTGTACACCGCAACCATATCAAGCGAATTCCAACCGACTAGCATTTGAATTACATCATCAGGAAGACCGCTTCGAGAACAAGAAGTTGTAAAGAAATGACGAAGACTATGGAAATAAAAATCTTCTCCTAAATGTTTACTGAATGTATCAGCCCAACTGTCAAGAGTGCTTGAATCCATAGGTTCATCTATATATTCTCCATTTACTTTCTTTGGAAATAACCATTCTGATTCAATTCTGTGTTCTTTTCTATAATTCATCCACAAATCAAAATATGGCTTAAACGGTTTTGCAAGTGTATATACCGTCAACATTTTGCCCCTAGAACCTCTTCCTTTTGTTTGGATCTTTTCAGGTGTCTTATATAAAGAACCGTATATGATATTTTCATCATCAAAATAAGATACTTTAAATCGTGGCAACTCACTCTTACGTCTACCGCTAAATGCAGCTAATGCTAAAATACAAGCCTTGTCATACTTACCTTTTTCAACCCAATAATCAAGCATTCCCTGTACTTGTTCATCAGATAACACAGTTTTAGTAAATACTTTCTCATTTGCAGGATTTTCAATTTTGCGTATAATCGGTTTAAAGTTCTCATACTCATCATCTAATATAGCTTCGACATAATTTGAAAGCGATGAGAGAGTAGATTTTACTCTACGCATTCTAGCTGGCGACCATTTATATTCAGTGAGACAAAAACTCTGATAACGAGCAATATCCCTCTTAGATAAATCAATAAAGAATTTGTTGTTACAATGCTGAAGTAAATACACCCAGAAAATGTAAAGGTCACGTCTATATGCATTGATTGTATTTGGAGATCTATCAACTGAACGAAGATAATCCAAAAAGTCATTTCCTAACTCTATATTCTCTTTGTTGCACTGAGTTAATAACTCATCAGTAACAATATTATTGTGTTGTATTTTTCTACCCATTAAATCTCACTTCCTTTCAAACAACAAAAAAGAAGCAGTAGTATCATTAACTAACCGCTTCTTTGTCGCATTTTTATATATTCATCATAAATCCCACAATCAGCTATGACACCAATTATGAGTACATATATTTATTCTCTGTTTCCATTCACAGAAACATCAAATTAGTGGGCAGGGTTGGACTCGAACCAACGAAGCCGAAGCGCCTGATTTACAGTCAGGTGTAATTGCCGCTATACGACCTACCCATGTAAAAAGAGTGTGCAGTATGCACAACACACTCCAAAGATTCTAATTATTAACTAGCCACATATTGCTAATTAACGCCTAAATAAAGCCTTAATGCGCAACATATTACTACTTAAAATCTTAACAAATCATCAAGTTCATAGATTCTCTTAATGCTATTATGAATTGCTTCATATTCAGAAAGTATAGAAGAAGCAGTTTCAGTCCATTTTGACATTTCTTCGATATTCTTTTCTAAGTATTTTGACAATTCTTTCTTAGATACCTTTTTACCATTAATCTCATAAGTTCCAGATTTTACATCAAAATAATGAGTATCATTACCACAACAATCGCAATTCTCACAATCTTCATCGTAGTCATCATCAGTATCTTTGATATTATCAATATATACTTCAAATATATTCTCACCATAAACATGCGACATTATCTTAGAATTGCAATTCTCAAGAACATAAACGGCTTCTCCGCATATGTCCTTATATCCATTATTATCTTTTGCAGGCTCACAACCAATTTCATTAACAAATAATGTGATAATATATTCATCTGTATAACCATTGACATTAGAATCGCCGAGTTCTTTAATACTTGAAATTTCAAAACCTCTTTCAGTAATAAGAGTTTCGATTAATGTCTTTGCTTCATAATACTTGGCAACAATTGCTATACTGTTTAAATTATCATAAGAAACTACATTATGATACATTGAATTAGCCCAATCAGCTAATTCATGTATATCATTTATAATTATTGTATCTATAGTAATCACGCCCCTTCAGAATTAAAGCTGCTTTGCTGACTTATTCATCTTAAATGTAATTTCCTGATGGGCAGGAGTTATATATTCCTCACCTTTTCTGTCACCTAACATAATCTTGCCTGTTCTCTCAGGTACATCCTTAACCTTAAATTTACCAAGCTTACCAACAGGAACAGATTCTGTAGCATCAGCTTTTAATGTATCTGTAATAACCTCTGCGTATGTATCAAGTATAAGAGCAATATCACCTTTCTTAGCTCCTTCAATTCTTTCTGCAATTGCGCCTACTAATTCGTTCTTTACCATGTTTTAAAATCTCCTTTATTTTCCTTAATTTTACTTTGTAATATAAAAGAGGGTAGCGTCCATATAAGGTACACTCCCTCTAATAGTGGCTTCGTCAGTCAAAATATGCGTAATATTTACATAATTTAAAATTATTCAGAATATTTGCATATATTAACTAAAATTTGTTTTGTTTATTATCTAATTGCAACTGATTCTATATAATATTTGTTGCAAATAAGTTCTAATTTAATTTGAGTGTATATTCACATACTTTTCCTTTATTTTGCTCGAATATAATTAATTTTCCAGCGGCATTTGAAGTCTTATTCAAAGAAAGAGAATATGGATCAACCCCAATAATTGATGGAACATTTATAACTTCTGAATTAATACCAATTTCTTCAACTTTTGAATGATGTAGATGTCCTGCGAATAAATACTGAATTGGAACATTATAAATATTAGAGAAATCTTTTAATGCTCGCTCCATATCACGTACTTCACCGTGTATTCCCATAACAGTATTACATGCAAGTTGTCCATAAATATAACCTGTTGGATTTTCGATAAAAGTAAAATTAGGATTATCCGCTAATCTAATTTTAATAAATTCTCTTACAACTTTTCCCATATTATCTTCTGTAAAAGTTCCTTTTGGTTGACCTAACATACGGAGTTCTGTATGATTTCCATCAGTCATTTGGAATTTAATATGAACATGTTTTGTAAGATTATTAAGCCAATTAGTTATAAAATTTGCATACTGAATAGTACCATCGACAACTCCACATCTTAATTTCATAAGCTGTGATACTCTGAGACAGCCATCCGAAAAATCACCCATAGAATATACATTAAGAGTATCAATATTTTCTTTATGAATTATTTCAACTGTTTGGTCAAATAAATCATACATTCTTTCTTCAAATATCTCAGGACTATATGAATTAATAATATTCCCAAACAAATCTTTTAATTCAAATTCTGCACCATAATGTTCATCACCAAAAACCAGACAATATGCTTTAGTGTTATGAATTGGCTTGATATATTCTGGAATATTTAAAAGGGGAAGATTTAAAATTGCCTCACAAATTTTTTCCGCAATAAGTTCATCTCTTGCGTCTTCTCTAAGCCACTTATTATATTCAAGCTTTTCGCTATGAAGCTTCTTGCGTTCTTTTTCCAATTCACGTTTTTGAATCTGCAATTCCTTTAAATACTCATTATCAGAATTAAATACGCCAGCTTCCTTAAAATCTTTTGCATATTTACAGGCTTTTCTGTAAGCAGATTCATCTCTATATTGAGATTCATCATCACCAAATAATTCTTTATTAACCATTGGTGTTATCTCTCTCCAATTATGATATTTCCCAGAATTTATCAACTGATCTAATCGCCATATATATGTATGATAATTTTCGTTTTCCAATTTTGTAAAATCAGATATAATAATCACCTACTCTCTATTCTTTATTAGATTCAGTAGGCTCATCGAGTTCATTTTCCTCTTTTACCTTCACATTTATTTCAACACCACCACCGTTAAATACCGATAGAAGAGTAGCAAGTTTCTTTTCTTCGCCATCTACTTCAACAGTCATATTATCTGTGTCAATGATACCTGCAATCTTCATAGAAGTCTGCTTGGTTTCCTTAAAAACAAAATTTGCCATAATCCTTTAAATCCTCCATAAAATTAAAAATTCCCACCAGAATGCTTTCTGCCAGGATTAAAATACATTTGTTTCGTTTTATTCTGTTTTACTTTGATATACTCACAAATCTTCCTAATATAATTTTCATCATAACTTAAACGAATATGTGACTCCAAATAA
>OGLY01000424.1_pt1 | contig 18966 bp, 20 predicted proteins | sample 1573091 | NCBI WGS metagenome assembly OGLY01 (sample SAMEA2581916, study PRJEB24529) | metagenome | biome: Human gut stool | place: China | collected 2011
GGATGGAGCTCTTTTCAATTAGAATACGGCGCACTTTTCAATTAGTATCTACACTGCAAGTTCCGCCTTGACTTCCTTAAGTTCGTTCAATAAATCCGTATATCCTTCCGTCAATCGGAGGATGTGTTGCATCATTGCTGTGCTGATTTCCATAATAGATGAATATTTGTTTTAGTCGTTATTTCTGCCATCTGCCCGCCAGCCGTATTGCTGACGGGGTATCATAACGTGAACGTTGGTCGAAACCTCAACGTGCATCTATGCTTGGTTACGTGGCAATATGTTTTTGGGTATAGTTATAGCTGTACGTCATTACTCCGTACCTGTAAATGTTTATGCTTCAATGCTATTTGATTTTTGCAATTTTCCCATCAGAAGGCTTTCCGCCAAATAGATGGTTGATATAAGCAAGTCCTTTGGGCTTGCAAAACACCTTTTGGCATAATATGTCAGGGTGGTTGTCTCTGCGTATTGGCGGCAACAGCGTCATTTCAAAGTAGCCTGCGTCAATATACTTTTGTTTCGGTTCGTTCCTGTCTTTGAAGAATATGCCCGCATCCCTTAGCTTCCCGAAAAGGGTGTTCCTCCCAAAACCGAGATTGAGTATCTTTGCGGCTTGACCTATGTCTACTTTGCCCTCTGCTTTGAAAGCGGCTTCTGCGAAGTCGGCTTTAGGCTGGAGTTTGGTAATCTTTGCATCTTTCTGCTCGATTTGCTTTTGTTGCTGCTCTGTTTCAATACGGAGTTGCTCCTTTTCCTTTTCAGAAGCTACTAACGCTTCCAATGCCTCAAGATAAGTTTGTGGAGTCTTGATAACTTTTTTCTCATTTTCGAGGTATTCTAAACGGTTGATTATTCTTTCACGCAGAACCGCATCATAACCTGATGCAAGAATAAGACAGCCTTTAGGGGTGAGATTAAAACAAGGACTTTGCCTATTAGACTTGTCAGTGTAAGAGGTCTCCACAAAATTGTGGGCAGCTACTCCTTGTTTGAGTAAGTTCCTTATGTCTCGTAAGATAGCATCATGCCTTTTACCCGTGACCTCTGCTATTTGAAGAGAGGTCATACCTTTCTGATTTGGAATTAACTCATTCGTTGTGTCAAGCATATTATAACGAATTATGATAAAAAGAAACCCTCCGTAGGTGTGCTTGACACAACATACGCAGGGCATAGAAGTCGCAGATTGTTTCCTTTCTGCCACCTTAGAGGGTTTCCCAATATCTTGTACAAAATTTGTTCGCTTTATTTTGCCCAAGAGTTATTATGTTGTATCAAGCACCGCAAAGATAGCCCTTATCTTTGAAATAGCAAACCTCTTATTAGAAAATTAATTATTTGGATTACTTTTTTCTTATTTTTGATTGGTCGCCCAAAATATTGTATTATATTTGCTGTACAATATAATACAATGTAATGCAAATAATAATATGGAAGCAGTAGTAAGAAAACAAACTTCGTTCCGCTTGCGTGAGGATTTATTGCAAATCTTGCAGGAACATGCCAAAAAAGCGAACAGGAGTTTGAATAATTTTGTAGAGAGCACTTTAATGGATGCAATGTATTCAGAACCTAATGAAGAGACGGTTGCAGCCATTAAGGAAGCGCGTTCCGGTAAATATGCCGGGGTTATTGATACGACAGATTTTGGCTCATTCAAAACAACAACAGAAAAGGCATGAGCGCAATAGACATTATTCGGGGTATTTTGATATACATGTACGGGCAAGACCACAACCCACCACACCTGCACATTAAAGACGGTGGCAACTGGTTTACTATCACTATCAAAGATAGGATGGTAGAAGGTAAGGGAACAGCAAAGACTATCCGACTGATAAATGAATACATAGACACCCACGAAGCGCAATTACTTGAAATTTGGGAAAAGGCGCAAAACGGTGAGAAAATAGAAAAGATTAAACGCTAAAAATAAAGGTTATGATACTATTAGTAGAATCCGCTGAATACATGGGTAAATACACTCTTTTGTGTACGTTCAACAATGGAGAAAGAAGAAAAGTAGATTTAACGCCACTCCTGAAATATCCGGCTTTCGAGGAACTGAAAGATGAAAGCGAGTTTGAGCGTTACGGGGTTGACGGTACAGTATTTTGGGCAAACGGTGCGGACATTGCTCCTGAATTTCTTTATGAAAATGGGACACCATATAAAGCATAATTATCTTTTGATACAGACGGAGATTGAGCTTCTTAAACTTGGAAGCCACTCTGAACTATTTGGGAAAAAGAAGTGATAAGCTATTTATAATCAGTCTAAATTACAAAGATTTCCGTTAAAAATATTGTCAAAATGATTTATTAGGAATTACTTTGCAAACAAAACTTAAAAAAATAGATATTTGTATGAAAAATACGATATTTACACTTATTATATTTTTATTAGCGGCTTGTTCTTCTTCTAAAGAAAAAATAGATGCATCGCAATTTGTTGGGGATTACGAATTAAGAAGCTGTTTTGACGAATCTAATTTTTTCCCAGATGCGAAAGGAGGATGTGAAATTATAAACAATGAAGGAGTTGTAAAAATAGAAATGCGAGTAGATAAAAATTCAAATGAGAGCGTTTCTGTCTGTGGATATATTGAAGGAGATAAAGTTAGGTATGATAATGGAGAACTTTTTGGAGAAATTTTAAACGGAAAAAGTTTTTGGATATATCAAAATAATGGAACAGTATATGAATTTTGGAATAAATATTATAATGGGAATAATAACACAAATGAAGGGATTTCGGAGAGATGTATTGCTATAACCAAAAAAGGAACAAGATGTAAAAGAAAAGCTGAAAAAGGTAGTTTATATTGTTGGCAACATAAATATAATCATTAATTTATATATACATCATGAAAAAAATATTATTTTTACTGACCATTTTAATGTTTATTCCCATTTTGGGAAATTCACAAACTATTAGAAAAAAAATTGCAAAAAAAGGAAATATATTTATCAATAAAACAATTGTAGACGGGGGAGAACCTATATATTTCCTCATGGGGCAAAATTCGGAATATAGTAGAATTATAGATATTGTATCTCCTTTGTATGGCAAGAAAGAAGATGTGATTTCTTTTTTTGAAGGAGCCATAAAATTATACAATACTTATAAAGGAGAAAATGTATCCGATGAAATAAATAATGTTGAAGTAAGTTTATCAAAAGTGCTTGGAAGTACAGTGATATTTGTTCAAGACAAAAAAAGTAATGGGTATTTAACCATGAAAAAAAAAGATTTAGATTTTTTCTTATCAAAAATGAAAGAAGAATGAAAATATAACAAACTGTATATGCATTTCCTCTCAACTGCTTATTTAAACAGTTTATAAATAATAAAGCCAGACACTAAGTTTGGCTTTTTCTTTTTCTCTTCCTTTTTCTGGTTTTCATTTTTGCCTTTCTTATTTAGAAAATTCTAAATAATTCAATATCTTTGTATCACCATGTGATGTTGCATGGCACTCAAAATTAGGACTTATGGCAAACGAGTTTGTAATTACCGATGTAGTAAGCGATAAAGCTTTAAATCAACTAACCAGCCTGACTAATAAATTTACGGAAGTTAAAAAAGCATATGCGGAGTTAGGGAAAGAACTGGCTAAATCTTATAGTATTCCGGTTTCTAATTATGACGACTTGACTAATAAGGCAAGATTATTTGAAGAGATTCAAAAAAAGTTAATTACAACAGAGAAAGAACTTGCTAACATCCAAAATGAATATAAGGCTCTTTTAAAAAACATTGCAGAGGAGACCCAAAAAGCCACAAAAGAAGCTTTGGAGCAGGCTAAAGCAAATGATTTAAATGCGCAAGCAGAGTTAAAAGCGGCTAAAGTAGAAACGGAAAGATTAAAGCAGCAAAAGATGCTTAATCAAGAAAAGAAGAAACTTAAAATTACCACGCAAGAAGCTATTGCTTTGACAAATAAAGAGGTTCATTCTATTAATGAGGCAAAAGAGCAAAATAAACTGCTTCGCATTGCAGTTTCCCAAGTTACTGATGCAGAAGATAAAGACAACAAAGTGCGTCAGCAATTAAATAATCAGATAGCTAAGAATACAGAGTATATACGCAGAAATACTGATTCATATACTAAGCAAAAGATGGCTATTGGGGCATATAAGAACGAAATAAAGGCTGCAATAGTCGAATTACAAAACGGAAATAAGACGTTTAAAAATTTAGGAATTGTCGCCAAAGGATATGGAAATATCTTAAGGTCAAATGTAGCAGGCGGACTCAATGAAGTTAGAATTGGGGTAGGTTCTATGGTAAAGGGAATGGTTGGAGCACAAGCTGTTATCAGTGGGTTTCAAAAGCTCATAGGTTTATTTAAGTCAGGTGCTCAATCTATTGTTGATTTTGAAGCTGCAAATAGCAAATTAGCAGCAATTTTAGGTACTACATCTAAAAATATAAAAGACTTGACAACTGATGCTCAACGATTAGGTGCGGCAACTAAATATACAGCATCACAAGCTACTGCCTTACAAATAGAACTGGCTAAATTGGGATTTTCTAAAAATGAAATTCTGCAATCAACGGAGGGTATTTTAAAATTTGCCCAAGCTACTGGCGCAGAGTTGCCAGAAGCAGCAGCTCTTGCAGGTGCTGCACTTAGAATGTTTAATGCAGACACATCAGAAACGGAACGATATGTATCTGCAATGGCTGTTGCTACAACCAAGAGCGCTTTGTCTTTTTCTTATTTGCAAACAGCGATGCCTATTGTGGGTCCAGTGGCAAAAGCTTTCAATTTTCAGATAGAAGATACTTTAGCCTTATTAGGGAAATTGGCAGACTCTGGATTTGATGCGTCTATGGCCGCGACAGCTTTAAGAAATATATTCCTTAATCTTGCTGATAGTAATGGACTATTGGCTAAATCATTAGGTGGAGCGGTAAAAACATTGCCTGAACTTGTGAATGGGTTGAAGAAGTTAAAAGAGCAAGGTGTGGATTTAAATACTACGCTTGAACTCACTGATAAAAGAAGTGTGGCTCAATTCAATACATTGCTTACTAATATTGATGCGCTTATCCCTTTAAGAGAACAGATAACAGGAGTTGAAGAAGAACTTGGGAACATGGCAAATACTATGGGGGATAATGTACAAGGAGCAATTCTTGGATTGTCTTCGGCATGGGAAGCATTTATGTTATCTTTCAAAAAATCCACTGGGCCAGCAAAGAATGTTATTGATTTTTTTGCAAGAGGTATTAGGAATGTAGCTAATCAATTAAAGGACGCCAATCAGCTACAAGATGATTATAACAATAGAGCAGTTGCTATGGCTCAAAATGAAATGGCTAAATCCAATATTCTTGAAAAGAATGCAAGAAACATGCAAAATTTGTATCAAGAATATGTACAATCTGGTATGAAAGCCGATGAAGCCGCCATAAAAGCTAAAGAAGAATACATTGAAACTTTGAAATCAAGACTTGAGTTTGAAAATACTGATTATCAATTAGCTATTGCCAACCGCAATAAATTGGAAGATGAATTAAAAAATAGAGGTTTTTTTACTATTCTAACTTCATGGAAAAGAACAAATAGTGTTATTAAGGAGGAAATTGATGTTGCAACTAAAGCCGCTGCCGGTAAAAAAGCAATATCGTCTATTACAGAATCATTGATAAACCAACTTAATAAAATTGATTTAGCAGGGAGTAACGCGTCCGATGCTGGCAATAATGGAATATTAACGGATAAAGAAAAGAAAGCTTTGGAAAAAGCCGCTAAAGAGCGTATTCGCATTCGTGAAGCTTTACAACAATCCGAACTGGATTTAATGGATGAGGGATTAGAGAAAGAACTTGCTAAAATATCATTGAATTATAACAAGCGAATTGCAGCTATTAGAGGCAGTTCTAAGGAAGAACAAGCAACCAGAGAAAATCTTGCAAAAGCAATGCAAGAAGCTTTGGAAGATAAACAATTATCCTATGGACTTGATAAAGAAAAGTCTCAAATTGAACATAAATTAGACATTGTAAAAAAAGGGAGCGAAGAAGAATATAGATTAAGATTGGAATTGCTCGATAACGAAAGGGAACAAGCTATAAATGCTGCTATAAAAAACGGAGAAGATGTTTTTCTTGTTGATGAGAAGTACAAAAGAAAACGATTAGATTTAGAAGAAAAGTACGCCTCTGAAAAGAATAAGAAAATACAAGAATCTTATTCTTTTCAATCGGTTATTATAAATGCTGCAATGTCTAAAGAATTAGATGAAGCAGCTGCACAATATTCTCAAGGTTTAATAAATAAAGAAGATTATGAAAGGAAGAAGCAGGAAATAACAGAAAAATATGCTATAAAGCAAGCACAATTAGCCATTGATTTAGCCAAAGAACAACTAAATACACCAGGTCTATCGGAAGAAGATAGATTAAAATTGAAAGAAAAGATAGCACAAGCTGAAATTGCCCTTGCAGAAAAGGTTAGGGATGCAGAAATAAACGCAGTAGATAAATCAGCTGAAGTTAACAAGAGGAAAATGGATAAAATAGCAGAAACTATTCAAGCTATATCTGATTTACTGGGAGGATTTGCAGATTTGGGAACTGCTATTTTTGAAAGAAAGATGGAAGAAGTGGAAGCTGAACAAGATGCTAATGATGAAGCATATGATAGAGAAGTCGAAAGAATAGAAAAACTTGAAGAAAATGGTGCAATCTCCACCGAAGAAGCGGAAGCTCGTAAACGTGCCGCGGAGGATAAAACAGCAAAGAAAAATGCGGAGCTTGAAAAGAAAAAAGCCGCATTGCAGGAGAAGCAAGCAAAGTTTGACAAGGCTAACAATATTATACAAACGATAATGGCTACATCTTTAGCTATAATGAAAGCATGGACTAATCCATTCGCTGCTCCTGGGATAATCCCATTAATTATAGCACAAGGAGCAGTTAGCTTGGCGACCATAATAGCCCAGCCCATTCCCAAATACGCCAAAGGGACAAAAGACCATCCCGGCGGTTTGGCAATAGTAGGTGATGGCGGCAAGAAAGAGGGTATCGTGACTAATAATGGGCTTTTTATCACTCCTGATAAGCCGACATTGGTAGACCTTCCGGCGCATGCGCAGGTAATCCCTGATTTGTCATATATCTATGACCGTAGAGGGCTTACTTCTGATTATGGTTTATTGGAACAAAAGCTAAAGAATATGAGAGAAGAGGGGATTGTTGTTAATGTAAACAACGATTACAGCCGACTTGAAAGAAAGATGGAAAGTAATACCAAACAATTGCAGAACATTGGTCGGATTATGAAGAAAGCCAACCATATCGCGGATTATAATTGGATTTCAAGCAGAGTATAAGATATGATATATAATGACTTAAACAAAATATGCCTTTCCCGCTTTATAGACATATTCCTGGGGGATATTGATAAGGTTGTTCAAGGCGGAAGATATAGTATCAGGGAAAAGGCTTTGGCGGCCGAGAAGCTATGCAATGAATACTTATCAATAATAGGGGGAAAGTCTGTTTCCGCTCAAATAAACCGGAAAAATGAAGTGCTGAAAATTCAAATCCGATTAAATTGTCTTGCCATATGTCAGGAACTCATTTCTTCCGGAAACTGGAGTGATGCTGTAGAAGTCATGTCTGCTTTGGGTTATAAATTCAGAGAGGACGAACATGATAAGATAAAGAACCGGATAAGCAGCGTTTCCGCTTCCGACAATTACCGCCTTGCAAAATTGCAGGAAACATCTCCTGATATAGGGAAAATAAAAATGGATAGGGAATATTTTACCAAAGAACGCGTTTCTTTAATGTCCCATGTAAAAATGCACATTGATGAAAACACGTTCTCCGCCAAAGAATATGCCTATATGGTCAGGCGTATGTGTGATGACATAGATGCCATGATACGTTCAACTTCAAAAAAGAAATAGATATGTATTACAGATGTGAACTGTTGATAGGCGGAATGACATATGACGCCACAAATGAGCTTGTTAATTGGGACGATGTAGAGATGTCTTTCAAGAGAGGGGATTATGACGGAGTTGTTCGTAGTTTTTCCACAAAATTTGAGTTTGCCAACGGCGCTTATTCGCTATTGCTGAAAGAATATTTGTCGAATTACCTGAACTCATCTGCAACACTCGTGTTTTATACCCGGAATAACTCATGGCTGTTAAATGAAAAGTTCAGATGTGCTTTGGACTACTCCACATTTTCCTACAATGATACGACGTGCGAAATAAATGCCGTCGACAACAGTCTCGCAAGCTTGATTAAGGCAAAGAAAGGCACGCAGTATGAATACCCGGTAAAAGAAATAAAGGAGTCCCAACCTTTGGATTATGACAGATTGTTAATGAACAGTGATATAAAATGGTCTATACCAAGTGACGCAGAGGAGCCTAATGTTTCCCATGTAATGACTGCTTATCCTAATGCTTATTATACTATTCCTTTTTATATGTTAGGACAACCGGAAATTGCAACAAAGGACATTGTAGAGGTTTTTGATACGGCTGAAAACCGATTTGAAAGTACGGAAAGTCTATTCGGAGAATATCTGTTCAAAAATATATCTGACAGGGATTTGACCATACGGATAAAAGTAAAATTCAGTGTATTCATTACGTATCAGAGACCAGGCGTATCCTTCCCGATATATATACGGCTTTCCTCTTATAATGAAAATAGTAAAGAGCTTAAAATATATTATCAATCCGCTACAATTCAAACATTTAATACATACACTGTCGATATTGATGAGAATTTGACAATATCTCCAGGTGAGATGATTAATTTCAATATAGCACTTGCAAAATCTGACCCTATATATCAAAATTTTCCCGTTAATTTTAAATTCAACAGTCTTGACACACCGTTAAATATAAGTTTTTCCGAGCGTGGAAAATCTGTAAAAATAGATTGTATCAGTCCTAAAGTATTGCTTAACCGTTTACTGAGGTCTATAACTGATAAGAACAATGTAACGGGTGAAATCGCCACCGGAGTAGATGAGCGTTTAGACATGGCGATGATAGTTCCGGCAGAAAGCATACGAGGACTTCCCAATGCCAAAATATATACATCTTATACCAAATTCGCCAATTGGATGAGCGCGGAATTTGGGTTTGTCCCTGTAATCGGTGACGAGAAGGTGACATTTGTTCATCGTGATACTTTATTCCAAGATACAGAAATAAAGGACTTGCAGGACAGCACTTCCGATTTGGAATACAATGTGAATGCCGGACTGGTTTATTCGGGGGTAAAAGTCGGGTATGACAAACAGGATTACGACAGTGTAAATGGTCGCGATGAATTCCGCTTTACCAATGAATACACCACCGGCATTACATTGACAGATAACGTATTGGAATTAGTTAGCCCATATAGAGCCGATGCTTATGGTATGGAATTTCTTGCGGAAAAAAGAGGTGAAGATACGACTGATAGCGACAGTGATAATGATATATTCTTTGTTGGAGCGTCACTTGACGGAGAAAAATACAAGCTTGTAAGGGATGGATATATAATATCCGGTGTCATATCTCCTTCTACTATGTTCAATGCCATGTATTCCCAAAGGCTTATGATTGAAGCAAACGCAAGGTATATAGGTGCTTTTGCCAACACGTTGGAGTTTACATCATCTGACGGTAACAGTGATGTGACAATCAATGGAGTTAGCGAAAGGTCGAGTATTGTATTGGGAAACAAACTGTTCACAGTAGGAGAACTTTCCGTCAAGACCGGAGATTTGGAAATACCGTCAGACTTGACGGGTTACATTCGGGTGGAAAAGAACGGACATATTTATAAAGGCTACGTAAAAAGTGCAAGCTATAATTATGGACGACCGGAAGCGGTAAAATATTATTTGATAGTCAAGAGTGTGGATTAATAGATGAGGAGATTCCATATAAGTCTATCAGGCACTCGTTATTTTATAAGGTATTATTTGGAATTGGTCTAAATAGTATGTATATTTGCGCATGATGTGTGAAGTTGCACGTCACTATAAAAGGACGAAAGGACATGGTAAAAGTTGGTGATGTTTGCCCTCTTTTTTTCTCACCTGTAAAAGATAAGTTTGGGCTTGATATGGACTATATTCAGAAGTTCCACGCTTCTGATAAAATCCATATACAGGTATTCACTAATGCTTCTGAGGAAGTTTCAGCGAGCCTGAACAATCTTGCCGCAGGAAATTCTACACCAATATCACTTTCCACATATAATCATAATGACAATGTAGTGATGTATTACGCCATTCTTCGAGACTTGGAGGATGCCGTATATACGGTTACAATCAACGAATATACATCAGAACCTTTTATTGTATGCTCCTCTGACGACTTGTTAGAGGAAACTGTACTTATCCGTTATTCCCATAAAAGCAATAACTCCGCTTTTGATAACATATTTTGGGTAGATGATATTCAGCAAGTATTTAATTTTCGTGTGGAAGCAGGATTTAAACCTGGAGGATATTCCCCTCGAATAGATAATGAGCAATATCGCAACCAAATGCAAGAGATAGAAGAATTATACGCAGTACCTTATGATGTGTATAATCTTACGATAGGAAATTCAAGCGGCGTCCCTTATTGGTTTGCAAAACACATAAACCGTATTTTATGCCTTTCTATGGTGGAAATTGACGGGACAAGATATGTCCGTTCGGAAAGTTCTGTTCCGGAAATGACGCAAGTTATTGAAGATAGCCAGCTGTTCCATATAAATATGGCTCTTGAATTGCAGAATAACGATATTGCAGGTATTGGCGGCTCTCCTGAAGCTGGTTCTTCCGCCTCTTTCCCTGCATTCCTGATAGACCACGCCAAAGATGGAGAGATGTTGCAATTCAGCGCAGAAAAAGCTGCATTTACTAATGTTGATAAGGTTGAGGTATGAAAAAAAGGCTTAGTAAAATATTATGGTTTGGTGATGCTCTTAATGAAAACAATCAGGCAGCTCCCCCTGCTTTATCTCCGAGTGATGAAGAGCATTTACAAGGTCTGAATCTCGGGGAAATATATATATGCGTCGCAGATGCCGACCCAGCACTGTTCATCAGGACTTCCGCCGACCGAATTGTCTACTTTAAGGCTCTTGATATAGAGGCTTTATCCAAGTTCTTTATAAGAAAAGACAGACCGGACGAAGCTGGATTTTTAATAAAGTTCTTAGGTGGATTGTTTTCAGACTACATCCAGTCCATGAACTTTTCTTCCGGTGCTCTCGGTGAAGGCTTTGTTATTAAAGTAGACAGCAAGACGGGAGACAGCTATTTGGAAGTAGACCATATGTTGGCACGCAAAAGTGCCACGTTTATTGAGTTGCTGATACAGCGATTACGCCAGGTTGGCGGTCAGATAATACTTTCTCCCGCATCCATGTCATGTTCTAAGGTAGAGGAATACGATACCTTTTACCGCTGTTACTTCGAGAACACAGACGGGGAAAAGACCATTGTTCAGGAATTTGTAATAGGAGACCAAGCCCGCAGCCAGACATTCAACATCAAGCCAGGCGTACATGAGAATGTCTCTAATACCTACTATTGGCGGTTGGTGACAAGCGTAGGTGACAATTACATAGACCTTTCGAAGAGCGACTGTGACACGGGGTCTGCCGCACCACAAGCAGGCGATGACATTGTACAGTTAGGCAACCGGACGGATAAGACCAGACAGAACGCCATCGTATTGGCAGCATACGGGAATGATACTCCGAGCTTCCGTCAGTATGCAGGGATTGATTCTTATTCTTTGACTGGTAAAGAAGTGACAGCTTTCAGTCCTAATGGGAATAAAGTTACTGGTGACTTTATCCTGAAAACGGGTGTGAATATCCTTACCCAGTTCAAGATATTGGAAGACTTGATTTACTCTGAAATCTCCAAAGTGCTTGACGAGGTGCAGGCAAAGGATAATTATCTGTATAACGCATCATTTGCAAGCAATACGAACGGTTGGGAGACAAAGAACGATGTTCGTTTCTTTACTGTAAACGGAAAGTTCTTATTGGTTAACGACAAGTTCTATTCCCGCAAGGATGCCATGGCTGCCGTTATCAGAGACGGGGATAGAAACGTGCTTCGTATTCTTTCTTCCGGAATTAAACAGTCAAATGCTGATTTAGCCAATAAACCGACCTATGAGGAAGGGGAAGAACCGAAGAAGTTTTTTATCTCTTTCCGGTATAAGGTAGCTACAGCCGGAACGCTGACAATAGGATTTCCCGGTCAGAACCTGCATTTCACCGAACGTCTTGAACCGAGTGAGGAATACGCAATGAAAGAGTATTCCGGCACATGGGACGGAACGGGCGATTTTGAGTTGAAGTTTACGGGGGATATATACATACACTCGCTGGCATTGACCGAAAACGCATTCGAGGATTTATATACAAAATTGAGTTCCGAAATAGAGCAGACTGCGGAAAGTATCAGGTTGGAAGTAAAGGAACTCTCGGAAAGTAACAATCAAAGGTTCTCACAGATTGAGCAGACAGCGGAAAACCTCAAATTGTCTGTTACAAAAATAGAGGAAGATGTAACGCAGTTGGGGCTGGACATCAATGGAGTTACCGATGAACTTAAATTATATGTCAAAAAAGACGGATTAGGTTCAGAAATCAATGTGGCACTTGATAACATTTCCGTGGTTTCCAAAAACATATACTTTACCGGAGATATATCCGCCAACGGGAATGTGTCTATTCAGGCAGACGGGACAATAAAGGCTATTGGTGGATATTTTGAAGGAGAGATAAATGCAAACAGCGGGGTGTTTAAAAATGTAAGAACTCCTAACAACTCTTTGGTGATAGACGAAAATGGGAATGTTAGCATTGTTGGCAAAATGTCAACTGCTTCGTCAGGCACAAAAATAGAAATAGACCCAAATACTAATTCTATTCGGATGTATAATCAAAACGGTAAGGAAGTGGGAAGTATTAATTTTATGGTTGAAGAATGGGGAGGTTCGAATAATTACTATCCCAAAATTAGGTTACATACATATCATGGAGACGAAGAAATTTCTGACGTAAGTTTATCGGGTGGAAACATGTCAATATCGGTAAATATGGGAGGACATAATTATTTCTGCAATTTAGAACCTAGAGCGGGCCTTTTCTTCTATAAAGACAATATTAGGACCAAATCGTATCCAGCAAATTAATAAACGCAAAAGTTATGAAAAAGATAAATTTTAAACAATTACTGATTGCTACGGACATTACCCGTAAGCATTGTGAAAATATAGATTGTAGAGAGAATTTTGCGAATGTATTATACCGGAACGGTAACGGTATCGCATCGCATGCACTCGCTTTGAAGATATACAATTCCAATGAAGAGACAGAATATACTGATGAAGAAGTGTCCTTGATACAAGAGCATGCAAATACTTTTTGCAAACCCTTCTTTATTGACGCGCTCAATCGTGCTATCAACAATCAACCGGAAGAAGTAACCGATAAACAGGAATAATTATGGCTTGGACAGAACAGGATTTACGAGAAATAGAAGATGAACTAAAAAAAGGTTCACAAGGTGTTGGCGATGTGCCGGAAGCGGAAAGTTTGAATGGTATCACATCTCTGCCCGCATATCAAGAAGTAGAGGGTCAGGACATGCCGAGCATTGTACGTGCCCCACTTACATTGTTAGCCGCTCCCGCTTTGGAAGCTGCCGATAAAGCAAATGCAGCCGCTACTAAAGCAGAAAGTAACGCCACAGCAGCACAGACAGCCGCAAATTCTGCCAATGAGAAAGCAGGACTGGCGGCACAAGCTGCATCCGATGCCAACGCAGCCAAAGAAGGGGCAGAAGCGGCTACTCAATCCGCAAACAACGCTGCATCCAATGCCGAAGAAAAAGCCGCCGCCGCCAATACAGCCGCACAAGATGCCGAAAAGGTTGCCAACAATCCGACATACATCGGCAAAGACCACTATGTCTATGTGTATAACAAGGAGACGGAAAGTTTCGACAAGACGGATATTTATTGCAAGGGTGAACCGGGAAGCTCTTTCCGTGTAGCCGGCGAATACGCCACCCTTGAAGCCTTGAAATCCGCTGTTCCCGACGGTTCGGCAGTTGACGGGTTCATGGCTGTAGGTACGGAAGCCCCTTATGATTACTACGCATGGGTGAACGGTGAATGGGTAAGCCAGGGGAAGATAGGCGGCATAGAAGAAGCGCCAACTGACGGCAAGGCATACGGTCGTAAGAATGGGGATTGGGCGGAAGTTTCTGATAAGAAATATGTCGATGACAGCATTTCAAGCGCTCGTAGTGTTGGCTACATGATGCAGTTTACAGAGATTGACGCCTCCGGGTTGGATGAAAATACGTGGTATCCGGTTATTATTAAATTAGATACTCTGAATTTCTACAGGATAGAAGTTCATGCGACACTTGGTATGACTGGTTCCCCGTCATGGGCTGAACATGATGAAGGTTTTGTTACTCACAAAATTTGGGAAGTTAATGCTGAAGGATATGGAACTGCTCAAATAGTTCGTAATATTTTTATATCTACTTATAGATTTGCTAATATAGACCCTGTAAGAGGTATAGGTCAATTAACTCGAAATAGTTTTGAATATGTTTATGTACGAGGTGGTGGTAAATATCAGTTTTACACTTCTCATAAATTTAATATTCAATTGATAACAAGCAGGCTTGAAGTTGGAAATGAAGAAGTTATAGAACCAACAACTGAAACCCCTGCGGAAATAGTGGCGAATATAGCAACGAAGAAGTATGCGGATAATATCAATTATGGTAAGGTTATTAACGTTTCTGTGGGCACTTATCTTGTTACCAATAAAAACGAAAAAGACAGGGAAGCAATAGACCTTATAAATACCATCTTTGGTTCGGTTGATAATCTGAAAGAAATAATCCAGGATATTATAGCGAACCACACCAAGTATTATTTTCACAGTTATAATAGCAAAGATAATTGTATTGAACTTAGTAGCATTTACTCTTTTCACAACCCTGAAACTGAAGAATATAACTTGCAATGCAATATTAGTTATTATACTAATAACGGTCCTGTTTCCAAGCGTATGGGATTTAAACTAATGCCCAATGATGAAGACTGCGCTGCCTCTATAGAAGATATACTCACTTCCGATAATCTGGCTTTTATCACCCAAATGACATCTTCTGAATATGAATCGCTTCCTGATAAAAAAGCCAATACAATATACGTTATAATAAATTAAAGATGGCAGGAGTATTTAACGACAGTAAGAAAATAGAAGATGTCTTTGTACAGGATATACCTGTTGCTAAAATTTCTCTTCAAAATAAAGTAGTTTATGCTGGCTATCCTTATCCTTGTGTTGGTGAGAATAATTTAACCCCCATTACTCTTCAGCAATACATAGAGTTGCCTTATTTTGGAGACCCGCAAAATCGTCAAGTAGCCCTATATTTTTCAAAATATATAGAAAGTTTTGAATATAGAATTGTATTAGCTGGAATAGATAGCGGTTTTAAAGTTTGTCCTCTTAATGAGCAAGTAATTCCTAATGTTTACGGTTCTATCACGAATTACGGTAATTATGCTGTTCTATTAGGTATGTGTGCTCCTCGTTATATTGCCAACGAAACGAGCGCTCCAACGATGCTTACTGAATTTAAAATTGATGGTAAATTATACAGCTATAATTATATAAGAAAGTAATTATAAGAATTGAATTTAACTTATTTGATTATGAGAGTAAAAGTATTTTATGAAAACTGGTTTGCCAAACTTATCCTATTTGGCGACTACACAACAATTATGTTCTTCGGCTTCATCCTTACGAAGCTGAAAGAGTTGTCCGAAACAACTATCCGCCATGAACGGACACATCAGAAACAGTTCTTCGAGTGTATGGAGATAGCGGCTATCCCGTCCGTATTGCTGGCATTCCATGTCAGTGCGTGGTGGTTGCTCCTTATCCCGCTATTCTACTACATTCTTTATTTGGCAGAATGGTTTGTGAGCTTCGTGTATCACTTGTTCACAGACAACAAGATTGGGGACGGAGAGGTCAATAAAAACGCTTACCGTGCGAGCGCATTTGAAATGGAAGCCAAACTCAACCAGGATAATCCGAACTATCTGAAAGAACGTAAATGGGGTGCGTGGTTCCGCTATTACGGTAAGATATGAAAATCCCGTCCTACTCTCACGAGCAAAACGGAATGACAGTAGTTCGCTTATTTGATAAGAGACACAAAGATAGGAATAATTGACAAATAACGATAAGATGAAGAATAACATTATTACCCAAAGCATACCGGGTGGTTTCTCGGTAATAGCAAGCAGTTTTATTGCACAGTCATTGGAACACATGATACCGTGGCTGATAGTAACATTTTCAGTCGTTGTATGCGATTTGATGTTCGGGATAAGGAAATGCCTGCTATTGGGTGAAGAATTTCGGTTTTCAAGTGCTGTGCGCCGTACTATGGGTAAAATGGTGACATACTTTGCCTTTGTTTGTATGGTGGTGATGATAAATATTGCTTCCGGCAATAAATGGAATATTGATGTGTATTCATGCTTGTTTGTCTGCTTCATAGAGTTCTGCTCTATCATAAGCAATATCTTGAAGCCAAAGGGATATAATTTTAACTTGCTGAAAGCGTTGGGATTGTTCGGAAAGAAAGTGCTCGATGTCGAGAAAGAAGATATGAGTGAAATAATAACTAAAGATAAGGAGTAACAAAATGAAAAAGAAACTGATTATCGCAGCGATTGTTATCGCTATCATCGTGGGAGTTATGCTGTACATGCACTACACACCGTTTTGGGTGAACCTGACTACTGTTGTATCATTCGGTGTCGGTGTTGTTGCCGGATGGGTGGCTCGTTTAGTTTATGACAAATATTTCAAGGAGGACGCGCAGAATGAAAGTATTGATTGACAACGGACACGGAAGTAACACTCCGGGCAAGTGTTCACCGGACGGAAGATTGAAAGAGTATGCGTATGCCCGTGAGATTGCCATACGTTTGGAAGCCGAATTGCGCAAACAAGGTGTTGACGCAGAACGTATCGTCAAAGAGGAAATAGACGTTCCCTTATCGGAGCGTTGCCGTAGGGCGAACGAATACAAGGCAAGTGACACAATCCTCGTATCTATCCACTGTAATGCAGCGGGAAGCGGCTCTGAATGGATGCAGGCACGTGGTTGGGAAGCGTGGACTTCGACAGGTCAGACGAAAGCCGATAAATTAGCTGATAGCTTATATGTGGCAGCCGAACGACTTTTGCCGGGTATGAAGATACGCAAGGATATGACGGATGGCGACCCTGATAAGGAAAGCGGGTTCTACATCTTGAAGCACACGAAGTGCCCGGCAGTCCTTACAGAGAACCTATTCCAAGACAATAAGGAAGATGTTGGCTTCTTATTATCGGAAGAGGGGAAGCGGGCAATAGTGGACTTGCATGTGCAGGGAATTGTGAACTATTTGAATAACTCTAAAAAGTAAACATCATGGCAGCAGAAGTTTTATCATTTCAACAAGAAGAAGGCAAAACAGCGTATTACGCAACGTTTGTCAGTGACGGCAATCCCGTTACCATACAGATAAAGAACAAGGGCGGATATGTGACCGCTTTCGCAGGAATTGATGATTTGGAACCCGTTCCGCTTTATCCCAACGCATCCCAATATAACGGTGCGTCCAATACGATTTTCCGTATCGCAGGGATAGCGAATGGCATAAACGTCACAATCAAGAGCGCTACCGAAGTATTGGAAGCCAAAATGATTAAAGAGGGATAGCCTATGAACCCAATCACTATCCCCAACATCAGCATCCCGACAATCGGTATTCCTACTATCGGGATACCGTCTGTCGGTTTCCCGTCCGCTTCGGGCGGTGGCGGTCTTTCATGGCCCGCTGGTATGAAAGAGCACATCAAGGCTTGGTATGACCCGAAGAAGCAGGGTATAACGAATTTCGATGTTATTGAAGCATACACGGAAGATTTTACAAAATGGGCATATAGAAATAGTAGAGGTACTGCTAAAATTACTAATAATACTATTGTTATAGCAAACGTAGTTGAGACTAACAATATTGTAGAAGATGATAATGAACCTTATTCAGATTTGACTATTAGTGTTACTGGAGTTACTGAAAATAAATATCTTATCGTGAGACAAGGAAGAGGAAAGCCTGAAACCTATATTAAAAAAGATGGTGTTTACACCTTTAAAGATAATAATCTCTATTTTGGTTTTGGTGTTAGTGTTATCGGTGAATGTAATATCACTATTGCCCAGCTTCCTACTTCTATTCTAAAAGACTTTAGCGGCAACGGCAACCACGCCTATTTGTATGGTGGTAAGGGTAAGCTGGATAGCGGGATGGGAGTGTATAAGTTTGACTTTCTTTCTGACTTACTTATTAATTCAGCATATATACCCTACTCTGATAGGCAAGAAGATAAGATTTGTTCTTTGATAGAACATCCTGCTGGTTGGTTATTTCAGTTTGTCAGTCTTAGTGATATTCCGGCTTTTAAAGTAGAAGTAAAAGGAATAGTTAATGATAGGTTTGTTTATAGATATTATGATGAAAACGGAAATAGAGGTAAAGAGATTATTATAAACAAAGATGGTATTTACGAATTACCAATAAGTTATAGTGTAGAAAATAATACTGGTGTTGGTATTGTATGTAGTGATGCTTGTGTAGATAATGTTTGCTTTACCCAAATCCCCGACTACCCCGACCAGCTTTGCTACGACGGCAAGATGTACGCAGTGTGCTACGGTTTCCCGATATTAACGGATTACACGGTGATGGCGGAGAGGACGTGGTTTGAGAAAAAAGATATTCGAGGTTTTATTACAAAAGGACAGTTATTCCGCTTTGAATGTAGATACTAATTGAAAAGTGCGCCAATATTCCAGTTGAAAATTGCGCCACC
>OGLY01000436.1_pt1 | contig 18553 bp, 23 predicted proteins | sample 1573091 | NCBI WGS metagenome assembly OGLY01 (sample SAMEA2581916, study PRJEB24529) | metagenome | biome: Human gut stool | place: China | collected 2011
AGTCGACGATCAATCCCAATATACCATTGCGGGATCTGATCTATATTGGAATCGAGTATCAGCAGTATCTGAATGATAAGTCACTGTATTCGTCAAAGTTGCAGAAGATTCCGGCACCGAAGTTTATGGTGTTTTACAATGGAACCGATGACGTAGAAGACCGTATGGAACTGAAACTTTCATCAGCATATGAGCATCTGGCTGGAGAGCCGGATTTAGAGTTAAAAGTTCTGATGCTGAATGTGAACGAAGGACACAACAAAGACCTGATGGAACAGTGTCAGACATTGAAGGAATATGCCATTTATGTTGCGAGAGTCCGAAAATATGCATCAGCGCAGAATTTGAATGATGCAGTTGAAAGGGCAATCACGGAATGCATCAAAGAAGGAATCTTAGTCGATTTCTTGCGGAAGAATCGCTCGGAGGTAAAGATGGTAAGTATATTAGAGTATGATAAAGAGTGGGAAGAAAAGAAGCTCCGAAAGGCAGAATATGAAGCTGGTAAAAGTGATGGGATCGAGATTGGAAAAAGTGAAGGAATCAAAATCGGCAGAGAAGAAACTCTAGCAGAAATGATTTACAATATGAAGCAGCATGGTTATTCCATAGAGAAAATGGCAGATATAACAGGAAAATCTGTCAGACAAATAGAACAATATTTACAGTGAAACAGACAGTAAAGACATTATATAAGGCAAAAAGACGATTCTGACAAAAGGAATCGTCTTTTTGCTTGTAATCTGGAAAAGCTGTGATATAATACAAACAAAAGTTAGATAACACTAACAAAAGTAAGAAAAGACTTTAACACCATTCAGAATAGATAAGGATGTAAGAACAATTCTGCAATGGGAAAGGGGAACATATGTCAGAAGAAGAAAGAAAATTTTTGGAAATTGTTGATCTGAAAAAAGGGTTTGGAAGCGGGGAGACCCGACAGGAAGTACTTCGGGGAATGAATTTTTCCGTGGCAAAAGGAGAATTTTGTGTGCTGCTTGGACCATCCGGTTCCGGAAAGTCGACGCTTCTCAATATTATCGGTGGAATCGATAGTGCGGACTCCGGTTATATCTCCATCAACGGCGATAAGTTAGAAGAACTCGGAGAGAAGAAGCTGACACAGTACCGCAGAAAACATTTAGGTTATGTATTTCAGATGTATAACCTGATCGCAAATTTAAATGTCAAGGAAAATATTGAGGTCGGTGCATATTTATCAGACAGTCCGCTCGATATTGACGATTTATTACATACGCTGGGACTTTATTAGCTCAGGCACAAACTGCCGAACCAGCTTTCCGGTGGTCAGCAGCAGAGAGTTTCCATCGGTCGTGCCATTGTGAAAAATCCGGATATCCTGCTCTGTGATGAGCCGACGGGTACTATATAAATAGTACAACACTATTCAAAAATAATACCCGTTATATTATAATCGTTGTCAATCCGGATTTCCTTAATAGCGGATCTCCACAACGTTCTTTTTTCTTCACGGGTTAAAGTGTTGTATAAATTTTTAAAATCAGACTGCAGTAACCGTTCCACAGCTTTAAAATTTGGCGGCTGTTCCATTTCTTTGTCGTTTGGCATCTGCTCCAGGGCGGAGGTATATATCTCGTAGTCTTTTCGATATTCTTCAATGTCGATCAGGTCATTTACATATAATTCTTTCAGTTTATTTAATTTGCGTTTTAAGACTGCTTTGTCCTTCGAGGAAGATGAACGTTTTCTTTTTGCAGCCTGTATTTCCCAGTCAAGTTTGACGCGGTCAAATTCTTCACCTAAATGGTCAAACAGCCATCGTTCTACATAATCTTCACGGATGGAATGATTATGCGTACATCGTCCGCGTAACAGACGCTGACCACAACGATAATAATAAATACCTTGAGAAAGGCAACCATTTAACTTGTGCCCGCATTCATCACAGGTGAGTATGGAAGTGAAGATATATATACGACCAGACGGAGCAGTGTGAACATTCTTTTTCAAAAGAGTCTGAACGCGGTCGAATTGTTCTCGATCAATGATCGCAGGACAAAAATTAGCGTTATACCTGTTAGAACGGTTATAAACACCGGTATACAGTTCTTCAATCAGCATCCGGTGAAAAGTTGCATAGCACCAGTTCACGCCGTATTTCTCACGGATATATTTTGTTGTGGCGCGCTGTGACGCGGAAGATTCAAAATAATTAAACGCATCCTGCACAATGGCTGCATCATCTGGGATGATCTCAAGCCGTTTCTCTTCATTTACGCGGAAGCCGTAGGGGCAGCTGCCAGATACCACGGTGCCATGTGCTATTTTACTGTCAAATACAACGTCTATCCTTTCCCCGTCTATATCTGCTTCGTTTTGCGCAATAGACAGCTTTACATTGATATAAAGACGACCGTTTGCGGTCGTGGTATCATATTCTTCATCCGTTGTTTTCCAGTCGCAATTGTGAGCCTGCAAGATTTCCATAACTTTGTAATAATCTGCAACAGACCGGAACCAGCGGTCGAGCCTGGCAAAGAGCAGGATATCTACTTCGTTACGTTTGACGGATTCCATCATACGCTGGAATTCTGTTCTTTTGTGCAGATTTTTGCGGGCTGTTTTAGCGGCATCTATATATGTGCCGGTGATGATCCAGCCGCGTTCTTTTGCATATGTTTCTAACCGTTCCTGCTGGGCTTCCAGTGAAAGTCCTTTGATTTTCTGTTCTTCTCCGGAAACGCGGATATATAATGCGACCCGGATCACTGCCGGACATAATTCTTTCTTTTTCATGTGATCACCTGCATATTTTAGTGCACCCCGGAAGTATTTTGATACAACCGGGGTGTCTTATTGTTTTATCGAAAAATTTTTGATCATTTCCAATGTACCAGTAGAAGTAAGACAAATGCCGTTGATATAATGAAAATGCACCCAGCTTTTCCACAAAGAAAGGTCGTGGGACATGAAAATAAAATACATATATCACAATAACCGCAAAATATATGCAATTTATTATAGATGTAGCAAAACCATGTATTATAATCTTAACTTTACCGGTACAATATTTGTAATTGTAAATAAATAAGCGGGATTGCTGGGTGTCTCGTTCAGGGATTACCCAACACCACGTTTGGCATCTTTTTCAACTGGTGGAAACAGTCTTTCCAATTCTTCCGGTGTATCCGGCACGCTGTCATATAAAGAAATGTCCGGTTCCGGATCTGCGACGGAATTATATTTTGAAATCATCCGCTCTAAAGCTTCCCAGTCTTTCACATCGAACAGTGCAAATGTTTTAAAAATGTTTTTGGCAAATTCATTTTCCCCATGCATGATCTGATCAATCATAGTACTGTATTCAGATTCGTTACTGGTAAACATATCACCGGTACCATTCAGTAGCCATTCTTCGCTGACGTTAAATTCACTGCATATCAGTTTGTATAAGGATAGTTTTTGCTCTGGTTTTTTTAGGCGGTTTAATTCGATGTTGTTAATTGTATCACGACTGACACCAAGACGATTTCCGAACGATTCCATACTTAATTTTAAATATTTTTTTCGAAGTTCTCGTATTCTCTCGTAAGTTTCCATTATATAAAGCACCTCCCTTCTGTGTATTGTGATTTTAATATACAATATAAAAATCTGTACGTCAACACAAAAAAATAAATAATTAAAAATATAAAAGTGTTGACATACAGAAAATAAAATGCTAATATCTGTTTATAAACAGAAAATGATTTGCAAAAAGTGTTGAAATGCATAAATGAAAGGAGAACTTTATGAGAGACGACAAGAAAAAGGAACTGATTACAAAATCAGCAGAAGAATTTTCAAAGTTGAATGAAGATAACAAAATGTTCATTTTAGGTTATATGTTCGGTATCCAGCAGGAGCGCCAGAGAGCGGATCGTAAACAGCCGCAGACAGCATAAGGAGGTGGCGTGGATGAAAGTGCAGGGGACATTTAATGCGCAGCGCTTTTTTGAAACGCTTGCGCGGATCATATCGCAGCGGGAAAACGTGACAGTCACTGTAAAAGTGACACCGCTTGAAAAAGAAGTAGAGCAGCATCCGGCACTGGAAAATGTCGGATAGATATGAGAGATATCAGAAAGCAGGTGAATAACATGGATCGGGACAATAAACGTGAGATTACAATCTCCATTCCGGAATCTATATATGAAGAATTACAGGGTGCGGCAAAACAATTATCCGGATGGGAACGTGAACAGCTCCAGGGAACAGAACGAGAGATATCCGATTCATGGGAACCGGAGGATGTGGTGACAGCGGCTGTGATCACATGGCTGTCGGAGAGGAGAGAGTAAAATGAAGCGTTTAGCTTGTTTAGTTTGCTTAACGGCAATATTGATAGTCGGTCTGATAATCGGAATATTAGGTCTTTGTTTGATAGCCAGTGTCGTCATTGGACATGTAGAAGATGTAGCGGTAGGAGCATTACTTATTGTTAATCTTGCATTGCTTGATTTGTGTCGTTCCCTATAGACATGGGAGGAACTTCTTTATATGAGAGAATTTATTATTATTGCAGTAAGCATCGTGTTTGTAATTATCGTGTATCCAATAGTATTGCCTGGTTGGCCAGTTATTTTATCTGTACGTGGTTTGTCAGAGCAAAATGCAGGACAGAAATACAAATACCGGATAATGTTTAAATTACAAAGCTGTAAAGATATCGAACTGTTTTTTTATTCAGATGCATTATATAAAAGTATATCGGCATTTTTTACTACAAGGTGTATAGAAAAACATAGAGAATATTACAGATTTAGGTATCAGGGTAAAGTATACACGATCCCAAAAGAAGAAGTTGAGGCAGTCGAATTTGTAGGATCCTGGAACATAGGCTGGTGGTAGGAAGGAAGCTGGTCATTACGGTGTGGTAACTGTAGTTGTGATCACATGGCTGTTGGAAAGGGGCGATGAAATGAATCTATTAACGATTACGATCATAGCAATAATTGTTAATTTTGTTATTGGAATTATTGCTGGTTTGATTAGTAAAGATGGGCACGTGGCGATTGGAGCAGCAATTATTGCAGATTTAATCCTGATTGCATTGTATGCGCTTTAATAAGCAATGAGATGGATATAAATTATGGGCGGTGATGATATGGATTTAATAACAGGCATTGTATTTGGTGAGGATTATTACGGTGATGAAGTAAATGAACTTGCAGTTGCTTCATTTAACTATGTAAAACAGGACATAGCGGATGTCAAAAAAAGATACATAAGTTTAGGGTTTCATCTTCATGAGATGGAGCTGTGCGGATACCATGAAGAATTAGGATACGACAATTTCTATGAGTGTATTGAAAAGAACTTTCATATGGATAAATCTGCAGTATCGCGTGTGATCTCGGTATGGAATGAATTTTGTTCAAAAGATGATGCGGATTCCAGAAAGATGTGGATCGATGACAGATATGAAAAATATTCCTACTCTCAGTTAGTAGAAATGCTTCCGTTAAAGGAACAGGAACGCCGCAGAGTTACTTCTGATATGACAGTATCGCAGATCAGAAATTATAAAAAGTCGTTAAAAGAGCAGACATCGAAAAAGAAAAAGTCTGTTGCGACGTCGCAACCAACGCCGGAGAAAAAGGTACCGCCGTATGAGAGAGGCTGCATTACTGGTAAAAGTCCAAGCGGAACCTGTGTGTGCTGTGGCTGTGGCGAAACAGTAGAATGCTGTGCTGACTGTGAGATAGACTGCAATGGAAGATGCGGATGGATCGAAGATAAAGAATCTGTTATAACACAGCCGGAACTTCCTGTCATGAAGAACATGGCGCAGAGAGAAGAGTTTATAAACAGTTATAAGTCCTGGAACATTTGGTGTAGAAATGAGTGCACAGAAGAAACATTTTATCGCTATGATCTGCCGGATGGCTATGCAATCGTGGTAAAGAATTATCCGTACTATATAGAATGGACGAAAGAAGAAAGTGAAACAGAAGAATATTATCTTCTTGATTCTGGATATCGTCATTTTGCAGATTGTAAAACAAATATGACAGTGTTAAAGGAGCATTTAAAAAACATGAACAAGAAATAACAACCTGTCTGCACGGCAGATCCATGACCGTAGCATCAAAGCAATGCAGACAATCGGTTCCTGGAAACGGGAACCAGAAAAAAAGAAGCCCTGTGACGGCAATCACAAGGCTTCCGGGAAACATTTCATAAGAAATGCCGCAAAAAAACTAACGAATTTATTCTACGGCATTTCTAAGAAAAGTTCAATCTGAACAGATGTTTCCCTTTATTGATCTTTGTTGAACCTTGATAACTAAATGGACTTGTGCGGGTGGAAGTATGAAACGCAGGACTTTCAGAAAGCCCCATTGACGGGGATAAAACGTAACAGTCACGAAAGAAAGAGGAGAAGACCGTGATGGGGCTGACAGGCTCTTGGCAGTGTGCGGTTATAGAACGCTGCTAAAAATAAGGGACGCAAATTTGTCCCTTATAAGCACAGGAAAATTATATATTGTTGGAATGTTACGAGGTGATGACTCTTTTGTTAGTAGTTGCAATTATATACATAGTATCAATAACTATTCTATTTATTCATTGCTATAAAGTCAAGAAAGTGCAACGGGCTGCTGACAGAAATAGAAGAATGTTAATAGATCATGCAACGGCACTTCTGATAAGGCAGGAATATTTTATATCTGCAATATGTCGTGGAAATATACATGATCCAGGGTTTACCATAGAAATTTCGCATTTCCTGACAGACTATGTTTTTAAATGTATTTTAAAAGGTGCTTTTGAAAGTGAAGGAATTGAAAAGGCACATTTATGGCTGGGAATGAAATACCCGGAACTGTTTGAAATTTATAATATGATGGAGAATAAAGCATCGCTGACCAGCAGGATACAGAAATGGAAAGACGTAGAAAAGAATCGGGTAAAACGTTTTGAATTGGAAAATGGAGATGTATGGGAAAAATATGTAGTGTGGAGACAGAAAGCGGAGCGAAAAGGGAAAATGTCATATGAGACAGACTGCATTTTTGAAGAGGTAAGAAGTGAATTTTCTACATGGTGTCATTTAAAAAACAGAATACCATTTGAAATTATGCTTTTTTATGAAAGATGCTATGAAAAAATACGAAGAGGTGTAGCAGGAGTAAGTATGATGGATGATCTGAAAATATTTGAAGAACAAAACGGATCGCTCCAGGAAGAATATAATGCCTGGAGAAGACATGCAGAAAGATCAAATCTGCCACAGTACAAAATTGATTGTGCGTTTCAGGAAGCAAGAGAAAGCTTTTCTTTATATTGCAGTCTGAAAGAGACAATTCCTTTCCTTGTTATGTGCCGCTATGAATTGATATATAACCTTTTGGAAGGAACAACGATGTGATAAAGCATTCCTGTGTTTATAAGGGATTGATTAATCCCGTACAGATTTCACCTGCAGGAGAATCGAGTAACGATGAAAGGAGGAAGATTCCCATGGAAGAGTTTATGAAAGAGTATGGTGGTGCAGTAAAAAGAGGTGCAGTGATTATTGCAATTACAGTATTGATCTTGTTCATTTGCAATCCAACGGAAGGCGGAATTGCTTTGGAGCAGTTCAAAACAGCATTCACGAATTTCTTTACCAAAATGAATGCATTAGGCTGATAAGTAAAGTGGCTGGAGTAAAAACAGGCGGCAGCAAATGTTCGGTTGGTCTTTGACATTTACATGCTGCCTGTACCTTTTAAAAGGAGGGAAAATTAAATTTGAGTGAAATGTTTGAACCAAGCCCGGAACAGTTTGGTGTGTTCTGGGATTTTTTAATGCAGCCGGATGTTACGGATGTGGATTATAACGGTTCTGCCCTGTGGATCACGGATCTTAAAAAGGGTAAGTACAGAGCAAAAGAAGCGGAAGAAAAAGTTACAGAAAACTTTTTAGATGCCTTTACACATAACATTGCAAATTGTGTGGATGCACAGTTTAACAATGCAAATAAGGTGTTAGAGGCAGATACGAAAGAACTTCGTATCAGTATCATCCATGATTCTGTGGCGGCAACCGGGACAAGCGTCTGTATCCGCAGATCTCCGTGTCTGGTGCGTAATACGATTAACGGGATGTTAAACAGCGGTTTTTGTGAAGAAAAGGTGCTGCATCTGCTTTTAAATTGTGTGAGGGCGGGTATGAACTTTGTATTTGGCGGGGAACCCGGAGCTGGAAAAACGGAAACAGCAAAGTTTTTTATGCAGTTTATTCCGAAAGAAAGCCGTGTGATCACGATCGAGGATTCTTTAGAAATCCATTATCCGGAAATTAATGCCGGAGCGGATGCCGTAGAGCTTCGTGTAAAGGATAATTTTTCCTATACGGATGCAATCAAGGCGTGTTTAAGACAGAATCCGGCTTATCTGGTTTTATCAGAGGCAAGGTCAATGGAAGTGACATCACTGTTAGAACAGTGGAGTACCGGTGTCAATGGATTTACAACGATCCATCTGGATGATGTGAGGAAGCTGCCAGACCGTATCCAGAGCATGATGAATAATGTAAATGATGCGAGACGTATGGAAAACAGGATTTACCGTTATGTAAATCTTGGACTTCTGATCCGGAAAGAAAATACACAGGATGGAGAGATCAGAAGATATTTAGATCAGCTTTGTTTTTATGCCAGGGAAGATCATGAAAACAGAATTTATATGCTGGTAGAGGATGGGGAACTTGTTTCAGAGGAGATACCGAAAGATATTCTTTTGAAATTAGAACGTGCTGGAATACAAGAACCGTTCTTTTGTGAAAGTTTTTACAGATACCGGAAGGAGGGCAGATAGTGACAGGTTTGAAAAAGACACAGATAAAAGAGAGAAAGCAGATCAAAAAAGAAAACCGTGTGGCAAAAAATCTGCTGCTTTTAAATCCGGGAAACCTTGCAAAAGAGGTTTATACATACGGATATCATTTTTCCTGGAAAACGCATTTATTTGTCATTGGTGTATGTATTGCCGGGATGGGAGTGATCGGCTTACTGTTTCAACTGAAATGGGAGCTGCTTGTCATTGTGCTGATCGCCATGTTTTTGGCACTTCCGGCATTTATTCTGGATACCTATAAAAAGATGTATGAACAGAAACGTTTTGCAGATGCAGCTACATACATGGAACAGATGTTATATGCATTCCAGAAAAGTGGAAAAGTGTTATCTGCCTTAAAAGAAACGAAAGAAACATTTGAACCGGGGCATATGCAGGATGTGATAGAGGAAGCAATCGGTCATCTGGAAGCAGGATGTTCCTACAGTGAAAAAGGTGTTTTAAGGGAATCCTTAGACATTGTGGAAAAAGAATACGAGTGCCGCAAGATAAAAACACTGCATGAACTTTTGATCAGTGCAGAGGAATATGGTGGAGAGGCGGATGATTCCATTTCCCTGTTATTAAACGATGTGGAATTATGGAAGCGTCGTGGATATCTGCTTCAGGGAGAAAAGAAAAAAGCACATACAAACAATGTGGTATCCATTGTTGTGGCTACAGCCTTATGTGCCGGAACTTTATATGTGTTAAATGCACTTCCGGGTATCCTTAACATGGAAGCCCCTTACAATGTGCTTACAACAGGTCTGGTACAGGTCACATCTTTTGGACTTCTTTTATGGATGATCTATGTATATGCAAGATCAGAAAAGACATTGACCAGGAACTGGTTAAAAGAAGAAAGCGGCAGGGACGAAGAATATGTGCTGCGCTGCTATGAAAAAGCCATGTTGCAGCAGCATAGATTTGGCAGGAATATTGCAAGACGTGTGGTATCCGAAGAACTTTATGCGGCATTCCCAGAGTGGCTGATGCAGATGGCATTATTAATGCAGCACAGCAATGTGCAGGTTTCAATTGCAAAATCATTAGATGGCGCACCAAAGATCCTGGTTCCGGAAATAAATGCATTACTGCAGCGTTTGAAAGAGCAGCCGAAAGCATTGAGTTCCTACACAGATTTCTGTAAAAATTTCGATATCCCGGAAACAACCAGCTGCATGAAAATGCTGTATGCGATTTCAGAATCCGGTACCGGAGATGCAAAGGTGCAGATCCAGAACCTTTTAGTACAGGTCCAGGAAATGAGAAACCGTGCTGCAGAACGCCGGAATAAAAGTTCGGCTTTCCAGGTTAAGATGTTATATTCGTATCCGGTTTTTGGTGCATCCATCAAGCTGCTGGGAGATCTGGTCGTTGGCATGATGTTTTTATTTGAAATGCTGTCAGAGGCAGGAGGAATGTAGATGAAAAATATAATCAGTGCATTTACAACGCTTTTCTTTTATCTGCTCTGTGTATTTGGTGCAGCCGCATTATTGACTGCATCAGCACAGACGGCAGCGGCAAAGGAATACAAAGCGGATGTGATAGCAGAAATTGAAAACAGTGATTTTAACCGGGATGTGATAAGCAGTTGTATTTCGCAGGCGCAGTCAGCAGGGTATACACTGACCGTAACGCCTTCTGCGAATGCGGATGGGGAGACGGTATCGGCAGATGTGATACTGTCTTATGATTATAAGATGCCGGTTTTTGGCATTGAGAAAACGCATATGACAAGGGGGATTGCACGGTAATGGAAGAGTTTATAGAACAGATTGGTGAAATGATCTTAGAGTCGGTTCCGGCGTTGGCAGTTCTCACGTTTATGATCAGCGTATATATGGCTGCAACAGCATTTTAAGGATGGTGTATGAAATGGAAGAGATTGTAAAAGAACTTGGAGGAAGCATACAGGCCGGAGCGGTATCCGTCATAGCACTTGCCATGGCATATGGTGTATATGCCGGATATTTTAAACAGATGATAGAGACATTTTTTAACGGTTTGTGTGGTTAGGAGAATGACATGAAAGAGATCATGAAAGAACACGGCGGTCTGCTGGTCACTGTTGCGGTAACGATATGCATCCTTACGATCATATTTTCTGCAGTAACAGATTCGGATGGAAACCGTGGAATCGTAAAGATCATAGCAGCGCATATGAATACGGATGGGACGGATTACAATGCTTATGTAGACTATGGTGCGTATCAGACAGAAATCGCAATAGATGCGCCGGTAATTGAGTACCAGGGAAGCGGCAGCCTTGCACCGGGAACAGTGAATGTAGCAGATTATGTAAAAGCACATGACTATAACGGACAGGAGCTTGCGGTAAAACTTTTAAAGTTTTGTGATAAAGATGGAAACGAACTGACAGACCAGATGGATCAGGCATCCGGAACGATCACATTTTCATCTGCCGGAATGTATTCTTTTACGGTAAAAGCAGTGGACTCCGGTAATCGGAAAACAACCGTAGTGATCCATGTTCCGGTCATGTAGAAAGGGGCACAAATGAAATTAATCATCAGGGCGATTGTCACAACCTGTATTGCCGGAGTGATCTTTTTAACGATCATGGCGGTGTCAGGGAGGATGAACAGGAGCATGGAATTAAAAAGCAATCTACCGTCTGCTGCAGAAGAGACGGCAGAAAATCTGTTAACAAAAAAGTATAATGTCACAGATAAGAATCAGCTGGAAGCTGATTTTTTAGAAACACTTGCGGATACACTGGATTCAGATTCAGATATCCGGTTAAAAGTAAATGCAGCGGATAAAGAGAAGCAGTTGTTATCCGTAAGTGTGACAGAGGAATTTAAACACCCGAATGGAAAACCGGGAACCGTGTCATATGACAGGACAGCGGTTGTAAATAAACTTCAGGAAGAAGTTTTGGAGACATACCAGATAAGTTATTATCTGACGAACACAGATACAGAATGTTATAAGTGCTATACAGTTCATGCAGATGATATGGTTCCGGTTCCTAAAGATCCGGTGGTAGAAGGAAAAACATTTACAGGATGGGCAGATGCAGAGGGAAATGCTCTGGATCAGAATATGACGATGACACAGGATGCAGCTTATTATGCAGTCTGGAATTAAGGAAAAAGATGAAAAAGATAAGAAAAAACAGGATGTTAAATATCCTGATTATTGGGATGGGAACATTTATATTTGTGGAAGTATTTTTATTTACGGCAGTGGCAATTTTTATTGTTCACTGCCTTGGAATTTAAGAGAAAAAGGTGTATACTATAAGTATAAGAATAACAAAGAAAACAACATGAAACAATGTTAAGAAATAAACAGGAGGCAGTTATGAAGAGAAAAGAAAAAGGATGGAAAAAAGCAGTCGTGCTCATGCTGGCACTTATCATGTGCATCAGCAGCATCGTAGTACCACAGCCGGAGGAAGTATCGGCAAAGGCAGCCAATCGGATCGATTTCAAGATCAACGGCAAGACTGGCAGCAAAGTAACCTTATATGCAGGCGAATATGTAAAGTTCACGATCGATGGCATGTGGCAGAATGGGGATTACATTCAGACAAGCGGAACAAACGCTTATGGGGATAAGATAAACTTCAAACCGTCAAAAGAGCTGACTTATAAATCCAGTAACAATGCAGTTGCGACAGTAACAAATAAGGGTGTCATCACTGCAAAGAAAAAAGGAACCTGTAAGATCATGGTAACATCCATTTACAATGCCAAAGTAAAAGGCACGATCAAAGTTACCGTCAGCAAAAAGAAACAGAACGCCAAGATCACACTGGAGAAAAAGAAAGCAACGATCGCAGTCGGAAAGACAGCCACGGTCAAAGTAAAATCCTACAAAGGGATCAGCAGAAAGGGTGTTAAATTTGCATCCAGCAATAAAAAAGTAGCAACAGTTTCATCCAAAGGAAAGGTAACTGCAAAGAAAGCCGGAACGGCAACGATCACAGTAACATCCGTGGTAAATAAAAAGGCAGTCGCAAAGTTTAAAGTAACAGTAAAGAATCCGGACACGATCAACACAAACTATACACCAAGCGGAAAGAAGAAGATCGTTCTTGATGAAACAAGCGTAACACTTGCACCGGAATCCAGCTTTGATAAAATGCCAAGAGCAGTCGACGGTATGCCGGATGCGGTATTTGATGCAGGGGAGATTGCAGCATATGCAAGAACAGATATTGCAGATCCGGATATGGGACGTAAATATTATGTAGTCTGTGCAAAAATGCTTGTTTCAAATAAAAAGAAATACGGTACCGCACAGATCAAAATCAAAAGCATGACCGGCTTAAAGAACAGGGAAGTTACATATAAATCAAGCAATAAGAGTGTTGCATCTGTTTCTTCCACTGGTAAAGTCACACCGAAAAAAGCGGGTACCGCAGTAATCACTGTGACATCCAAGGCCGATAAGAGCGTGTCTGCGACTTACACGGTAACAGTTAGGAAACTTGTGACAGCATTCCAGTTTAATATGTATACGAATCTGAAGAAGCAGGATCCTGATTTGGATGCTACATATGAGGATGATATATATGATTATCGTCAGGTTATGTTATCAAGGGATGTGCTTCCGTTAAATGCGGAAAACAAAAATTTTACGCTTACAAGTAGTGATGAAAGCATTATCAAAGTATATGATGATTATGCAGTTGCGGGTGTTGGATATGGTACAGCAACTTTGACTTTAAAGTCTGCCGATGGATTTTGCAAATATTCTTGGAAATGTACAGTGACAGATAAGGGAACAACCTGCTGGTATACACAGAGTGCAGGAGATTAACAAATAATCTAAATTCATTCATGACAGTAGGATGTTCGCAGAAGCGTGCATTCTATTGTTTTGATAGAAAAGAATGATGAAACATGAAAGGAGAACTATGAAAGAACAAAGAAAACTGAATAAAGGAGGAAAAATGCTGCTGCTGTTCACACTCGTGATCAGCAGTATTTTTTTACTCCGGCCGTTTACTGTAAAAGCGGATGTAAATGTAAATATCAATAAAGAAACACAGATCGTGACGGATTTGATCGGTCAGTACAGCATCAATTATACCGGAGACGCGAACTTTTTCGGATTTTATGGTTATTATGAAAATAATAATTATAATGAGATGGTGAAGGATACTGATTTTAAAGCAACGGTAGATACCATTGGTAAGGACAAAATCGTAAACAGTTCTATTGCAAGTCTGAAAAAAACAGACGGTGCAACACAGATAGAAGCAGCATATCTTGTCTGGGAAACATCCGTACAGGGAAAAAATAATACGGATCTTGTAAAAAAGGCTGCGAATAAAGCGGTTTATTTTGCCGGTTCAACAGACAAGGGTGCTTTTACAAAGAAAGTAAATGCTTCCTATGCTGCAGTTGATATGCGTGAACCACATCTTGGAACAAAAGAATATACATTTTCCTGTATGTATGTAGATGTAACCTCGGTTGTTCAGAAATATGGCTATGGTAAATACGGTGTTGCAAATATCCCTTATGCAGCGTCAATGAAAACAAGTAATACAGACAAGGGTACACATGCAGGTGAGAGCAGTTCCGCATGGCAGCTGATCGTAATCGAGAAAAACAGCAAAGCAAATGTCAGGGCTGTTTCTTTAAAAATTGGATCTCATTTTAATTATCAGTGGGAAGGCAGTACATGGACAAAAAACCCTGTATCCATGAATCTGAATCTTGGAGATTGTAAGACAAATCAGTATATAAATGAAGATTCCGAAGTAAGCGGAGAATTATTACTGCTTGGAACCAATTCAGGAATTGTGAAAAGCAACGCGACAGAACAGAAGTCTTTTGGACTTGAGTTATATGATCGGGTTAATAAAGACAAGAATAAAAATGACAAGTTGGCATATTCAAACAGTGGACTGATCGGACATTCTTATTTCTATCATGGAGACACACAGCTGAGTTCTAAGTTATCTTCTGTCCGTGGTATATTAACAGATTTCAGCATGAATAAGGATGATGGTGCACATCCGGGATTTGCAACAAATAAATTCCGTGCGGAAGCATCCGATTCATCCTGGTCGACATTATTTGTTGTCGGGCTTGCGGTGGATGTAGCGGATTATGATCTTATTTCAAATCAGGATACAACGGTAACCAGTGCAGTATCTGCAACTGTAACAGGAGGTATACAGGTAAAAACAGACCAGCCGGATACCGGTTATTATGATGGAAAACTGGTAGTTACATTGGATGATGCATTGACTCCGATAAAAGGTGAAACAATATTTACAGTGCTTGATAAAGGTGTAAAAAATCCTAAAGAAAAAAAACTTGTTTATGGGACTGCAAAAGAGCTTAAATATGATGCAGCCAAACATACACTGACTTTATCCGGTTATGATAACAAGGCAGATGGCAGTTATGTTGGCTATACGATTTCATGTAGCGTAAAGGAAAATTCAGGAAAGAAAGTTTTTAAAAACCAGTATGAGGTTGTCGGAAAACTCCGGTCACAGTCTTTTAGCACCGGAATTGAGAAAAAAACAGAACCATTATCGTCTCAGGCAGTTCCGATGTATCGGTTTACAGTAAAGATGGATAAGACTGCCGGAAAGAATATTGATATACAAAGATTTAACCCAAGTGGGCGGTATTACACTTCACTTACGGTATTAGCAGATCAGAAATTGTTAGCAGGCGATTACTATGTAGGTTCTGTTGAGATTCCATATAATGGAATTATTTCAGCAGTACCGACCTTTAACACCGGCTACGTGTTCAGTAAATGGATAGACCTCAATGAAAAAACGAATGTCTCCACAGACCGCAAGGCAACATCGGACATGGTAAATGATAATACCTATGCTTATGAAAGACAGATGCCTGCTTATAACCTGACGCTGACACTTACCGGCATCGGGGAGCCTTATGAAGTCCGTTATTACATAAACGCACCAAGGGCATTGACGAGTACGGATGTGTGGAAAGTCGGTAATACATTTACATTGATCGGAAATAGTGATGCAGAGACAGCGACAAAGAGTTATACCGGAACACAGATCAACAGTATCTGTAAAAATAACACACCGTATATCTATAAAACATACCGTTACGGCACCTATTATAATGCTGCATTGTCAAGCAGTATCACGATCAACGGATACCGAAAAGTGATAAGCGGAACCCATACGAAAGCCGGATGGTGGACTGCAGCAAGCGGCGGAACCTATGTAAATGTGGACGGTGCAGCATCCGGAGATAATCAGGGCAAGATCTGTGCCAGTGACTGGCGGGGCTATGCAAAGAGCGGTACCTTATCCAATGGAAAAAAAGGAAAGATCATTTCCCTGTATGCACACTGGGAACTGGATCAGGCAGAATATACCGTCCGCCACTGGAAACAGAAAGCAGACGGTATTGCATCAACCCATGACGATAAAAACTATGAACTTGCCGAAACAGAGACGAAAAAAGCACAGATCGGAAGTAGAATAACGCCTGCAGTAAAGACATACACCGGTTTTGACAGCCCGAAAACACAGACGAAAGCGGTAACTGCAGATGGAAAGATGGTCATTGATTATTATTATGAAAGACATCTATATAATGTAACATTAAATGCCAGAACCGGCATTGAAAAGACGACCGGAGGTGGATCGTACCGCTATGGACAGAGTGTCACGATCGATGCGGCAGTAAAAGAAGGCTATCACTGGTTAAACTGGAAAGGAAATTATAAAGGCGGATCCGGTGGGGAGCAGACCGTGGATGCTAAGAAGTTTGTATTTACGATGCCAGCCGGAAACGTTACAATGACAGCCAATGCAGAGGCAAATAGATATACAATCCATTTTGATCCAAACGGCGGAGCCGGACATATCGATGATATCGAAACCACGTATGATACCGATGTGACACTGCCGGATGTATGGAATGCAGACGGAACAGCAGCCTATGTGAAATATACACTGGATGGACAAAACGTGACAGAGGATGTGATTGCCGGAGTGATTCCAAAGGCAATGATGGATGGATATGAAGAGGAAGAAACGGAAGATATGGAGGATACCGAAGATCCGGATAATGCGGAAGACCCAGAGGGTGCCGGTAATTCAGAGGATGAGGATTCCGAAAACAATGGAGATGATTCGGATGCAGGTAATTCAGATGCAGACGCACAGGATTCCATGGATGAAACAGGCAATGCAGAAACTGCAGACAACTCTGATGAATCAGACGAGGCAGAAACTGCAGATAATTCTGATGAATCAGATGATACAGACAATCCTGATGTAACAGACGATACGGATCAGAATGAAAAAGTTGCCGTGACAAAAGAGAATAAAGATGATGCCGAAGATATTGATGCTCTCAATGACTTAGAGGAAGAAGACATCGAGGAAAATAAGAAAGCCGAGGAGCCAAAGAAAAAAGTCTACGCATCCGTATTTATGGGCTGGTCCTTAGAAGATGGCAAAGACACCTTTATCCCACAGTGGAAAGCCGGAGATGCCGTTCGGAACCTTGTGGCAGAAGATGGTGGAGAGATCACACTTTATGCTGTCTGGGACGACTGTCCGTGGATCCAGGCACAGGATCTCTATTATACCTTAGAGCAGGCACAGAGTGGTTTTATCACAGAAGAAGAAATCTTAAGCCATGCAACGGCGACCGACCGGGAAGATGGAAGTCCGATTTTACCGGGAACCAATCCGGCACCGAGTGATCCAGAGGTTTTTACATCTTTTACAATTCCAGATTATCAGGCGGGCGAATTTACCAGTCTGCAGCATGATTTTGCCACATCCGAGAATTTAACCGTGGTAGACCATGTAGGAAACACATATGTGAAACAGATCATGGTGCATGTGACCGATACGACACCGGTAAAAGTAAAACCGGAAGGAAAGACCAGGTTTATCAGTGAAAAATATTTTAACTTGGATCATGAACATGGCGGATTGGAAGAAAATTCTATCTGGATGACAGATGCGGATTATCACTCTGCACTGCAGAAAGCATTTGATAATTTGAAAAACGACACGCCGGAAGATGAGTTTTTAATCCCGCATGAAACGATTCTGGAAATGAAGCAGTACATTCAGGATCATGGTATTGGAAACAGTAAAGAACCAGATGCATTGACAGAGTTTTACAATCGGTTTATGGCGCCGAATAAAGTAAGATAAAAATTGCGACGTCGCAACACAGGGAAGATGATACATGAGCATCTTCCCTATTGTATATTGTAGGATAATAAGTGATGTGCTATGATTTGGAGGAAAAGATGATTGTAATTTTGATTATATTGATAATTTATACGGTCTTTTTAAATATGACGTTGCTGTTCTTTTATAAAGAGTATAGGCTTTGCAAGCTGGAACTTGATTTGATAAAACGGACTGTGGCAGAAGCAGAAGCGGGGAAATTTATTACAAAGACAATAGATGAGTTGGAAACATATGAGTGATAAAAGAATATTGGAAAAGGTAATAAGAATGAGAAAAGAATATGATATTAAAAAATTAAATCCCAAAAAGAATCCATATTCAAAGAGGATTGAAAAGCAAGTGAACATAAATATTGCGAGCAGTGTAGAAGAGGGCTTGAGAATAAATGTTTTGACAGATCAGAAACAGTGTGATAGTATGAGGTTAGAAAAAGGGGCACTGCCGATAGACGGTTAGTCCGATTCGCTATTTGAATATCAAAGATAGTCGCCTAGTT
>OGLY01000443.1_pt1 | contig 18279 bp, 10 predicted proteins | sample 1573091 | NCBI WGS metagenome assembly OGLY01 (sample SAMEA2581916, study PRJEB24529) | metagenome | biome: Human gut stool | place: China | collected 2011
TATAAGTTTTGCATCAAACGCATGTATGATTATATACTATATTTTCACTAAATGCAATACTTTTTTTCAAATTCCTGATTTTTCATCATCTTTTTTAGCAATTTGCAGCTTTAAAAATTAACTGTAACAGCTCTGTTGCAGCTGTCTTGATAGTAAAAAATAAATTACTTTTTTATAAATTACAGCAATTCTATTGATATAAATAACCATTAAATTTATAATTAACCTATATTATCAATTTAATATAACAAAATTAAAATAACAAAATCAAAATAATAAAATTAATATAATATAAGCTATTATATCCATCATCAGACAGTATCCATACTATCGTATATGGTAAAACTATATTTTTAAACAATGATATTTTAAGAAACGAGGTTATATATGGACAATTCTTCTAATGATACTTACTCAACACAAAATAACGAAGATATCAAAAGCAGTACTTCCTCCACTGGTTCACCGGATGATAAATACCGTATTAAACCGGATATTAATAAGAACCGATTCAGAGCTAACAGCCGGTATTTTACAATCATGGTCTACTGCCTTGCATTTGTATTCTTCTCTATACTTATTTTTAAATTTATTGGTAATATGAATACTACACTCAGCTTTATAAGCAGCGCAATCAATACTATTTCACCATTTATTGTCGGAGCCTTTATAGCATTTGTATTATATCCTGCTGTAAAGTTCTTTTACAGAAAGATATTTACAGGCAGGCTTAACATCAAATCACAGAAAGCTGCCAAGATGTTATCTGTTTTATGTACTTATATAATTACGCTTGGAATTATTACAATTCTTCTTGTGTTCATAGTTCCACAGATATACAGCAGTCTTAGCGAAATTGCCAACCGTCTTCCGGTATGGTATAACAATGCACTTGACTTTATCAAAAACCTTGAACAGCGCTATCCCGATGTTACATTTCTTGACTATGACTATATCAATAACAAGATAGAATCAGCACTGCCTCTTATTACTAATTATATTACCGGAATGATGAGCAGCCTGCTTCCTGTTATATTTACAACATCTATGGCAATTGTAAAGGGTCTGGTTAATTTTATTATTTCAATAATGGTATCTGTATATATGATATCCGACCATAAGAACCTGTTTTACCATGGCAAAAGACTTCTTTATTCTATTGTTCCTGTTAAGACAGCCGATACAGCAAGAAATATTGCAAGGGAAAGCGCCAATATATTTTCCGGTTTCATCATCGGAAAAGCAATTGATTCACTTATTATAGGAATAATCTGCTTCTTTGCAATGCTTATATTTAAGTTCCCATACGCAATGCTTATCAGTGTTATCGTCGGAATTACCAATATGATTCCATACTTTGGACCATACATTGGCGGTATTATAGGCGGCATTATAATCCTCATTGTCAATCCTATACAGGTTGTATTTTTTGCGATACTTATACTTGTATTACAACAGTTTGACGGATTATTCCTAGGTCCTAAGATTCTTGGTGAAAGCACCGGTCTTAGACCTTTATGGGTAATATTTGCAATTACTGTCGGTGGAAGCTTATGTGGTGTGCTTGGAATGTTCCTCGGTGTTCCTGTAGTCGCCGTAATCGGATATATACTTAATATAATAGTTGACCATTTCTTAAAGAAAAAGGATGTTACCGTAACGCCATATGATTCACCCGATGAAATGTAATATAAAGTAAAATATATCTCAGCCGGTGTTTAATCTCCGACTGAGATATACGCTGTGCGGGAATTGCAGCGCCACTGATATAAAAAAACGGCAGGACTGTTTTTATCTATCGCATTTATCACATCTTACGCATATTATATGCATTACTTCATCCCACGCCCTGCAAAAATTGACAAATCTTCTGTTCCATGATTTCCTGTAATACATCTCACACATAAGCCTGTTACATCTGCAACAACACTTTCTCCATCTCATATATATTCTCTTTTTATTTTATAAATATGTCATCCATATCAAAATGTTACTGTTATCTTACAGCAATAAGCTTACATATCGGATTGCCTGCCGCAGAAAATCTCTCTTCATATTCTGTCATCACATTACCTTCACATAACTTTGCATCATTATGAAGGTCATATGTAACAGCACGAAGCTGCCAGCCTGCCTCTTTTACCTCTTCTACCGAAAAGTCAAAAAGTGGTCTGTTATCCGTCTTAAACTCAACCTGTCCGTCTTTTTTAAGTATAATATTGTATCTTTCAAAGAATTGTCTTGACGTAAGTCTTCTCTTGGCATGTCTGTCCTTAGGCCATGGATCTGAAAAATTAAGATATATTCTGTCTACCTCTCCCCTATCAAACACCTCGGTTATCGCCTCTGCATCCATTCTTATAAATCTCAGATTGGGAAGGTTAAGCTCATCCTGCTTCTCAACTGCCCTTAAAAGCACGCTGGAATACTTTTCAATTCCTACATAATTAATATCAGGATTCAACTGTGCAAGTGTAGATACAAACCTTCCCTTACCCATTCCAATCTCGATACGCACAGGATTATCATTATTAAACACCTCACTCCATGTGCCTTTCATTCCTTCCGGTTCAGTAAATACATACTGGTTTTCAACCATAACCTCTCTTGCTCCGGGAACGTTTCTTAATCTCATATAAATCTCCATTCTTAAATTCAATGTTAATACTTAATCTGATAAATAATAGTCAATCTATATGATTATATATATATTTACAATATCATGCAAGGCAGTAATTACATAATTTCATAATTAAATCTTTACAGCACTATTTCATTAATGTAAAATATATGTGCAATTTCATAAATTTAATAATAATAATTCTAATAATAATAATTCTAATAAGAATAATTCTAAATAATAATTCTAATAAGAATAATATATTTATGACATCATAGCCGGTGGATTTTGACCCCGGCATTATATTTATAAATGTAACAAAAGTGACTAAGAACTGAAGATTAGGCTATTTGTTTCTGAGCAGAACAAATAGCCATTGATGGCAGAAGAAAAATTCGCACAGGAGATTTTTCTTCGCCTCTTCGCAACAATGCTGCTCAGAAATGAGGATTAATATGAAAAATAAATTTATAAGAAAGATAATATCTCTTTCATTAATTATAACAAGCCTTACGGTTATCTCACCGGCTTTGACACAGACTGCTTATGCAGCTGCTATGTCTTCCGGTCAGACAGCCACAGCTGCGGCTGCTAACAACAATAACAATAATAATAATAACAATAATTCTAATATATGGCCTGAAGCCCCTTCAATAGTCTCAGGCAGTGCTATACTTATTGACGCTGATACCGGTGCCATTCTCTATCAGAAGGATGCGTATGAAAAATGTTATCCGGCAAGCACAACCAAGATTCTTACAGGACTTCTTACCATAGAAAACAGCCGCATGGATGATATTGTAACATTTTCATCCGCCGCTGCTAATTCTGTAACCTGGGAGGATGCCAGCTTAGGTACAAAAGCCGGGGAACAATATACTGTTGAGCAGTCCTTATACGGACTTTTATTATATTCAGCAAATGAGATAGCTTATGGACTTGCAGAACATGTTGCCGGTTCTCTTTCTGACTTTACAGATATGATGAATAAGAGAGCCAAAGAACTTGGTGCCAATAACTCACATTTTGCCAACGCCAGTGGTCTTTATAATCCCGACCATTATACGACTGCCTATGATATGGCTATGATTGCGAGAGGCTGCTATAATAATTCTACATTTGTAAGTATTGATTCTACTCCAACCTCTTATACTATTGGACCTACTAATCTTACAGGCACCAACCGTACATTCAAACACCGTCACCAGATGCTTGCCGGCCGCCCTTATTACTATGAATACTGTAAAGGTGGTAAAACAGGATATACTGATGAATCAGGATGTACACTTGTTACATTTGCCGAAAAAGACAATATGCGTCTTATATGCGTATGTTTTAAATCAGGAGATAACGAAAGATTTATAGATACGAGAACTTTATTTGACTGGGGCTTTAATAACTTCCAGAAAATAACAGTTTCGGGAGAAGCCATAAGCTCACTTTTTAGTAATTCCAACTACTATATGTCAGATGTATTTGGTAAGTATTCACTTTCATCTAATCTTAATGCCTCAACACTTACTATACCTCTGACATCTTCTGCCGGTGATATTAAGCTTAAGGTTGCAGATGACAGTAATATAACCACAGATAATAATTCATTTACAACAAATATCAACTTTACGCTGTCTGATAATATAGTCGGTTCAACCACACTGACACTTTCATCAGATGCAAATAACCATGCAGACAGCAAGCTTCCTTATCTTAGCACTGAAAGCAATGATAAGAACCTGTCACAAAAGAAATGTATTTCAATAAACATATGGATATTTATCGTTATTATTGCTGTAATTGCTGCTGTAATATTTACATTAGTCAGAAGAAATGTTAAACAATACCGCCGTTCTAGCGGTAAACGCAGTCTTCACTTTTAAATATAAATTTAAACTCTTAATATTTATAATAAGAAATGACAGTCTTACTTATATATTAAAGATATTCTATAGGTATCAGAAAAGTTTAAAACTGCCTGATACCTGTAAAAGAAGTTCTAATATATGTAAAACTGTCATTTACTTTATACACTGTATCCTCTGTTATTAACAGGATCATTGTATATCTCATTACTTCCGCCTGCACTTGAATATGTAAGACCTGCATAGACCTGTTGTACATTCTTTAATACCGGTCCTGAATCATCATCTTTACTAAGTTTGTAGAACGATTCCCTGAGCTTATTTAACATATTTCCAACTTTATCAAGTCCCTCATTATCCAGCCTTGCAAGACATCTTATTAATATCTTGTCTGCCTGCATATATAATACAAAAAGCTCATTTGCTATCTCATACTGCATATCAAGACCTGAACTTAATTCATCAATAACTCTCTTAACCTGTCTTATATTATTACAGAATCCAATCTTATCATCATCATTTAAAGCCTGTATGGCATCCTTAAGATATTCCTGTGCCATGTCATACATAATTACAACCAGCTCAGTCTTAGATGCCTGTGATATTCTATATGAAAATGTCTTAATTGCTTCTTTATTCATAACAACTCCATTTCTTACCGGCTGCCAGCCCTGTGTACTGTATTAATGACATTACGTTAAATAATGCAGAAGATTTACACCGGTTATTTCGCAAAATGCCAATGATACATTGCCCCGGCTTCTCTTATTACTGAAGAAGCTGTAATACGTTAGCCGGTCTTTGGTTAGCCTGTGAAAGAATTGATGTGGCTGCCTGTGAAAGAACATTCATTGACGTATACTCTGTCATCTCTTCTGACATATCTGTATCTATCATCTTAGATAAAGATGATGTAAGATTCTCAGAAGATATGCTTAAATTGCTTATTGTATGTTCAAATCTGTTAGAATATGCACCCAGCTTTGATCTTGCTGCACTGGCAATACTCAGAGCATTGTCCACGGTAGCTATTGCCACACCTGCTGACATTCCTGTCATTACGTTGATTGTATCAGTTCCAAGCGTATATGTATTAAGTGCCGGAATATCAAGCTTGATAACCTGATATTCGTTAGAGCCTATATGAATACTCATTGTACCTACATCTGTAACTTCCTGTACAACATCCTTTTTATCTGCTGATATTGCCTGTGACTTACTATTAGACTTATTGACATCATCAAATTTAGTTCCTGCTGATGTTCCTGTTACATCTGTAACAAACGTCTTATTATTAACATCCTTAACTGTTACTCTTGTTCCGCTGGTTGACATTACAGCACTATCTTCAAATCCAACTCTTTTACCATCTGCATCCTTTGTAAATTCAGCCTGTACGTCACTTCCATTAACAACATATCCATCATCTGTTGTAACATCATTATTAAGACCTAAAAGACCTGCAAGCTGTGTATTACTGCACTTAACGGTTAATGACTGTTCACTTCCATACTGATTTGTCATAATCATTAATCTTCCGCCTTCATAAGTTGTATTTGGAACATAACCTGCATATACGCTTCCATTTGCCTTAGTATCATTTTGTGCCGTCCCATCTGTAACAAATGCCTTGCCCCCAATTAAATCTGCTGCATCTACAAGCTTACCTATAATATCATCAAGTGTATCTCCCTCACTGATACTTACAGTATAACCATTAATATCAATGTCACCTGCCTGTTCCTTTGTAATCTTATCACCGGCTCCCATAGATATAGTATCTGCACCTGTCATTATAGCCTGTCTTGCATCGGCTGTTACCGTTATTCCGTAATTGCCTGCCACAAATCCGTCAGAACATTCCAGCTGATTGATACCCTCAATATTAGAATATACTCTTCTTGAAAGATTACCATTAATTAATGCCTGTGAGTTAAATTCAGTATCGTTGGATATTCTGTTAATCTCTTTATTGATATTATCAATCTCATCCTGGACAGCCTGTCTTTCTGATTCAGAATTAGTTCCATTAGCTGCCTGTACTGTAAGCTCCTTCATTCTTGAGATCATACTCTGAATCTCAGATATTGCACCCTCTGCTGTATTAATTACCGACACACCGTCTGCCGCATTATTATCTGACTGTGAAAGTCCTTTAAGCTGTAAACGGAGCTTTTCGGAAATTGCACAGCCTGCCGGATCGTCTGCTGAACTGTTAATCTTATATCCTGATGAAAGTCGTCTTATTGACTGGTTAAGTCTGTCTTCTGCCTTCTGTAAAGAATTATTGGCAATAATCGCTGCTACATTAGTATTTATTCTCATCTAAATTACCACGCCTTTCTTAACTGTGATGTTATTATTAATTATATCGGTAAATTCACTAAATTGCTTTATGCCTGTTTTACCATACGTTTATTTTTAGTTACAATTTATTTTCCGGACATCTTCATTATTATTAATTTTGATATCTTATATAACTTGTCTGAGGCAACACTTTCAGCCGCATTATCATATGTTACCCTCTTGATATTATCATTAATTCCTGTATTAATATTTACAGTGTCTATCTGCATCTTATTCTTTAATTCTTCTGACAAATTCTGTGCCCTGTCTTCAATAATGGCAGTATCATCATTATCCGACAATATGTATATATCTGCTGATTTATTATTAATCTTTGCTTCAACAGATACATGACCCGACTTCTCATCATCAAATTCAACAGATATTCTTCCCTTATCAGTATCATCCTGAATAAGTGTCAGATTGATTGTTCTTATATTATCACCTATCACTACAGGAATCTTATAATCATGTCTTAAATTCAGTCTGTAAATATATCCTATTTCTTTATTTGCATTTCTTAATGTTTCAATGGCATCTGCTGATGTCATATTATCATCTGCAACTGCTTCACTTAACCGTTTTTGTATATTCTGCTTTAAATTATCATATGCCTTATCTATGCTTTCACTATCTTTGAGACTATCGGTTATTTCCTTAAACATACCTGACAATTCATCATCATAATCATTACCGTCTGTTTTGTTATCCCTGCCTGTTGTAAGCTTATTCTTAAGATTATTAAAATAATCTGTCTGTGATACGTTAAATGCAGCCTGTATATTTCCTATTGTAACAGTCTCGTCTGCTCTCTCAAGTTCTCCTATTATATAATCTGCGTCCTGTTCATCATACCTTAAGCTTTCTATATATTTATCATATATATCACTGTAATACTCTGCTTCTTTATCAAAATCATAGCTTTCTGACACTGCCTCACAGAATCCTTCAACACTTCGTGAATATATATCCTGATTGTTATTGACATCCTTTAATGTAAGCGGTGTAATCTTACCTGACGTCTGTTCAAACAGATTATTATAATAATCCGCATGTATCTTACTAATTCCTGTAGAGTCGTCAACAGCCGCCTGCATACCATATGCTTTTCTGCTCTTATATGCTGTATACAGATTGCCCATAGTAACCTGTGCATCCTGCTTTATAAGTGCTCCCACTGCCGCACCGGCATCCTTTGTAAATATATTTAACATCTTATATATTCCGATGAATTTTTCCCTGTCCTGTGAACTAATTCCATCTGTCTTATCAAGCTTGTATAAAAACAGACTATACTTTTCACTCTTTGACTCATCTGTTCCATTTATTTCATTCTGCTTTTGTATATACTCATTTAAGTCATTAATATCATCCTTTAACGGATTGATATTGTCCTTAATCATATTAAGAACTGTCTGTGGCGTCATATTATTAATAAGACTGTTAAGCGTCTGATATACACTCTTTATATTGTCTACATTTTCAGTTGTCATATCCATTGAATTAAGTGCAAGTATCCTTATGGCATCTTTGTTTGCTGTCGTATTTTCAAGTCCTAACTCTTTAAGTATATCATCTGTGCTTGCCGCAACGGCTTTTTTAACTGAGTCACCAAGGTCCTGCCTTACCTGTGTACCGACAGACTCATATGTCTGACCTGCCTCTTTGAAACGCCTCTTAAGATTACTTCCCATCCCGGCAAAATCCTGTATTGTAACGGCTTTACTATCACTTTGTTCCTTAAGCACAGCCCCTATAAGAGCATCCGGTGAAGTACTTATATCATACATTGCACGTCTTACGCTAAGTGATGTCTGGTATAACTGTTGTGCCGTCTGAATCTGGCCCTGTTGCTGTACCAATACATTATCAGATATATTTACATATACAGAATTTTGTATATTGTTATCATTTACTCCAAATCTGTCTACATTTCCTATATCTACATATTCCTCTTCAAATATCTGCCTGTCATACTCATATAACTTATTAGTAAGCTCAGCTATTGGTGTAGTATTAAGATTAACTCCCTGTTTTACAAGAAATGCTCCTGCCTGTGCTGTCATTAACATACGAAGTTCCTGAAGCCGGTTGTAACAGCTGTATGTCTTATCACTTTCTGTCCCTGTATTATCCGTGTTATTCTGCATTATGCTTATACTGTAAGCCAGTGAATCTGCCCCATTATTACCGGCACTCTCTGACATATAATTATCCCATGCCTGATTAATATCTTTTATCGCCTGCTTTAAATTTCCAATACAGAATGTATCCGTATTATCAAGTACATTCTTAACATGTGCTGGTTCTGCTTTATTAATTACGTCAAGCGCTTCCATCACCTTATCCATAACACTGTCACTATCTGTAAGTGATACGCTTCCGGCATCACAGCCTGCTGCCATATTATCTACTATCCTGTCAATATAAGCCATGCGCTCTCCCTCGTCTGATAGATCCGGAAGAGTCATATTATCAAGTTCATTCATAAACCTGAAACTGTCCGATGTCATAGGGATATCATTATTAAGCAAATCCTTTGCCATATTAAGTGTATCTTCATTAACTTCAAAGCCTGCCTGACTGATGATATTTTCAATCTGAGGCCTTAACTGCTCAAATCCATTGTCTTTTCCACCATGGGGCAGATTATAAGAAATGTTATCCACATCCATCTTCTGAAATCCCGATATATGCTGTATTTTATACACATTGTCCACAGTAGGTGCCACATTACTTCTTACTATATTCTTCTTATCTTCACAGCTAAGTTTGGATAATCCCTCTGTCTTATCAAGTACTCCCTGTACGCTCCTGATATTTTCATCTGTAACAGGCATACCGGCACCGCTTAATCTTTGTGCAATTTCATTGGCATATCCGGCACTTCCTGCTACCTGCTCAATCTTATCCTTACTTATATTGGACGTATCAGCGACTGCTCCATCTGCATGCATTGCAAGCTCTATCTTAATCTTTTCTACAATATTAACACACTGCTGTGGTGTTGCATCTGTAAGATTAAAGCCCTTCTCATCCATTTTAACGGCATCAACTCCTGATAATCTTATAAACAGCGCCTTAAGACTTGACTTCGCCGTATCTGCACTTATTTTTAACTGCTCTTTTATATCATCAGCTTCCTTTATAAGTGATGAATATGTATTATTATCAAGCTTATCCTTATCTTGTATTCCTCTTGTAACATATGCCGCTTTTTCTGTCTTAGCTGCTGCATATGCCCCGGTAATATTAATTGCTGTGTTTCCATTACCTGTATTATCTTTTATATTAATAGATACACCTGAATTATTTTTATTATTCATTTCAGCTATATTCAAATTCATAAACTCTTAAATAACCTCCAATTTAAAAATGACGATACCTCGTAAATCTATATAAGGTATCGTCATTTATTTAAAAAATATTTATTCTAAATTAAAGTTCCTTTTTATCATCCAGTTCAGCCGCATTAAATTCATATACGCATATTCCGTATCTTGGAATATCTATAAGAAGTGACTGCTTATAGCCGTCACAATCCCCGGCTGCTGCTGTAAGCTGCTTCTTCTGATTACGCTCATCATTTCCAAGAACAAGCTTATATTTTCCCTTTGCCGGTACTCCAACTCGGAAATTATCCCTTTCTACCGGAGTAAAGTTAAGTACAAATAACAAATGCTTCTTTCCGTCCGGACTTACCCTTACAAATGAATATGTACTATTATCCTTATCATTGGCATTAATCCAGCGGAAGCCATCACCACTATAATCTGTTTCATACAGACATCTGTAATTCTTACCAAGCTTCATACACTTTCTTGTAAAATCCTGCATTTTCTTATGTTCTTCATCCTCAAGAAGATACCAGTCTAATGCCTTCTTTTCACTCCACTCATTCCACTGCGCAAATTCCTGTCCCATAAATAACAGTTTCTTACCGGGATGTCCACACATATAAGCATATGCAAGCTTAAGATTAGCAAACTTGTCCGACTTATCACCAGGCATCTTACCCAACATAGAACACTTAAGATGTACTACTTCATCATGTGATAATACAAGCACAAAATTCTCGCTGTATGCATACATAAGACTGAATGTAAGCTTGCTATGATTAAACTTTCTAAAATATGGATCCAGCTTCATATACTCCAGGAAATCATGCATCCAGCCCATATTCCACTTAAATGTAAATCCCAGACAATTACCATCATCAGGATCTCCGCTTACATTAGGCCATGCAGTAGACTCCTCTGCTATTGTAACTGCCTGTGGAAAACGCTTTCTCATCATTGAATTAAAATGCTTTAAAAATGACATAGCCTCAAGATTCCCATTATCACCATATTTGTTAGGAACCCATTCACCATCATTTCTTCCATAATCAAGATAAAGCATTGAGGCAACAGCATCAACTCTTAAACCATCTATATGGAACTTATCAACCCAGAACATTCCATTTGCAATAAGGAAATTAGATACTTCATTCTTGCCATAGTCAAATACCTTCGTTCCCCAGTCAGGATGTTCTCCCTTTCTTGGGTCAGCATATTCATATACACAGCTTCCGTCAAAATTGGCAAGACCATGCGCATCCTTAGGAAAATGTGCCGGTACCCAGTCAAGAATAACTCCTATATTCCTGCTGTGCATATAATTAACGAAATACATGAAATCCTTCGGTGTTCCATATCTTGAAGTCGGTGCATAATAACCTGTAACCTGATATCCCCACGAGCCGTCAAACGGATGCTCTGCAATACCCATAAGCTCAATATATGTATATCCCATATTTTCTACATATGCAGCAAGCTGTGGAGCTATCTCTTTATAATTCATAAATCCGTCTTCTGTTCCATCCTCTTTTTTCTTCCATGAACCAAGATGACATTCATATATATTCATAGGTGCCTTTAAATGGTCTTCTTTCTTCTTATCTGCTATCCAGCCTGAATCAGTCCACTTAAAGCCCTCAAGATCTGTTATTATAGAGGCAGTCTCCGGTCTTAGCTGTGCATAATTGGCATATGGGTCAGCCTTATACAAAGCCTCGCCACTCTCTGATATAATCAGATACTTATACATCTGTCCTACTTTGGCATCTTCTATAAATAATTCATATACACCGCCATCAGATACCGGTTTCATATCATATCCATAAGCATTCCAGTTATTAAATTCCCCGACTACATATACTTCCTTGGCTCTTGGTGCCCATACAACAAAATATACACCTTCTACTCCATTCTTTACAGCTTTATGAGCTCCCATCTTATTGTATATTTCATAATGTGTTCCCTGTCCGAATAAATATGTATCAACTTCTGTCATGAAAATCCCGGTAGTGTCTTTTTTTGCCATACCCACTCCCCCTTTACTTAATTTTTTCCATTTACATACAGGTACATTAATTAATGACCTTTATTCATTTATTATATCATAACATTATTTAAAAAGGAACATTTTTAGTGTTTTTACCTCTAATATATGTTATACTAAAAAATGTTTCAGTAATCATAAGCAAAGGAGTATTTAATCATGATTTACTACTTAATCAGTTCCCAGTACATAAAGGAAATAACATTTTTAAGTGTTATTTTTGCTTTTGCCATTACATGTATCGCCATTGCTGCCGGTAAGAACATTCTTCCACGTGATGCAGGACGTGCATTTGCCATTAATGGCACTAAGTCAGTGGGAAAGCCACGAGGTGCCGGTATAATCTTTATACTCACATTTACAATCTCATGTGCTATTTTTATCAATCTTAATTCAGAGATAATAATATATCTCATACTTACACTTGCAGCAATGTTAAGCGGATATTTAGATGACAGCTCATCTTCTCCGTGGGGGAACTTAAAGAAGGGACTAATAGACTTTGCTATTGCAATTATGTCTGCGGTAACATACCTTCATTACAATCCTAATACATTTGACATCGCATTATTTAATGTAACTGTAACCTTAAATCCTGTTATTTATGGAATACTTATTGTTATTCTTATATGGGTAAGCATTAATGTTACTAACTGCTCTGACGGCGTTGACGGTCTTTGCGGCACATTATCAGTAGTAACGCTTTCAACTGCCTATATATTATTCAGGATATTTAATACCGAACCATATTTCAGCCACACAATACTGCTTATGATAGTATGTATACTGGGTTATCTGTGGTTTAATGCATCTCCTAGCAGGCTTCTTATGGGTGATGCCGGTTCAAGAGCCATTGGTGTATTCATTGCATTTGCTTTCTTAAAGCTTCACCATCCGCTCTTATATATTCCTGTTGCAATTATAATAATTCTCGATGGAGGTCTTGGACTTATCAAGGTATCCTTTAAAAGATTCCTGCATATCAGTCTTATGAAAAATATAAGAACTCCAATCCATGACCATATGAGAAAAAACAGGGAATGGTCAGATTCACAGGTAGTATTCAGATTTGCAATTATCCAGATAGTTATAGGTCTGGCTGTTATATATGCAATTATGTAACTTATTTTTTTAAAAAAGCTGTTGCATTAAGAAGATTTCATTTCTCTTAATACAACAGCTATTTTAGTATATACTCTTTTGTGTTTTATATTAAAGCTCTTATCATTCACTGTAAGAAACCTTATTGTTTACACCGGCATTCTTCTTAGCTTCCTTTTCCGCCTTAGCTTTCATGCGCCTGTGAAGCCTTTCTTTTTCCTGTTTCTTTTTTATCTTTTCAGCCCCATACTGATCCGTACATTTTAATATCTTAACTATATAATACAATCCATTATCTGCCTGCTTGGACTTAAATCTCCCCTTAATAAGACCATGCTTATCACACTCAAAAAGACCATAATAAGACTTTCCATTAGTGGCAAACCATTTAATATGCTTTTTCATACTCTTTTTGCATTTAAAGCACTTACATGAACGTACTTCCCTGTCTGCTACAGCCTGCTCCCTTGTCTCAAAACCTTTTGATATAAACTTACCATAATCTCCAAAGTCAAGATGTATCTCCTCTTTACGATTAGCTGGTATCTTAAATGTATCAACACTATAATACTTTCCCGCCCTGTCCATATCAAGATATTTAATAATCTTTGCTGTGTATCTTGCATCATTAACAGCCCTGTGATACTCCTCACTGGCTTTGATACCGAGCTGGTCTATAGCATGTTCAAGCGTTATCCTCGTCTTTCCATCCGAATAACATATACTGAAAAGCTTCTGCAGGTCATAATATAAAAATGGCTGAGGAAATCCGGCATCAATTCCATAATGCTTCATATTTCTCTGTAATTCTGTTAAATCCATGCTTCCCCATGTACAAATAATATAATCATATCCACACCATTCTAAAAAATCCGCTGAAACACGTTCAAAATCTTCTCCATCTTCAAACAGCTCCTCCATGGTAACGCCTACAACCTCCTCCACCTTGGAATGAAGCTGCATATATACCTTAGGTCTTATATTCTTATTAAATTCTCCAATTATATTATATTTTTCATCAAGCTTGACAGCACCCATCTGAATAATCTCAAATGGAATATCTTCCACTGTATTTTTCTTACCTGACGGACTCTGATTCCATTCAAGATCAAGTACTATATAATTCATATATCCTCCAAATATTACAAAAGCTAAAAAACGATGCCTTCAACAATTATAATATAATTCTCTTAATTACACAAAATATATTATAGCGTGTCTGCATATGTATGTCGATATTTTTTTACTGCCATTGATATTTTAGTAAATTGTTTGTACATCTATTTTAAATATTCTCTTAAAATCATATTCAGCCTGTTGAAATCAAGTGGCTTAGCTATGTGCTCATTCATTCCGGTGTTCTTAGCCATCTGCACATCCTCAGCAAACGCATTGGCTGTCATCGCAACAATCGGAATACTTCCACGTTTCCCGGAAAGTGTCCTTATTGCTGCAGTAGTTTCATATCCATTCATAACTGGCATCTGTATATCCATAAATACAAGATTATACCAGTCCTCCGGAAACTTCTCTATCTTATCTACTGCCTCTTTACCATTTTCCGCCGTATCAATCCTAACGCCTGTCATTCCCACAATCTCTACCGCTATCTCACGGTTCAGATCATTATCTTCTACAATTAATACTCTCTTATCTGAATAATCTGCTTCCTCAAAACCTTTAAGATAATCCTTAGCTGACCTTTCAGGCCTGCCGCTTACTACATCTTTTAAAGTAGCAGCAAGCCTTGACCTGAACAACGGTTTGGTAATAAATGCATCTACACCTGCTCTTCTTGCTTCATCTTCTATTTCGCTATAGTCATAAGATGTAAGAACAATAATTGTAATATCCTTACCTAATCTCTTACGGATGCGTCTGGCAGCTTCTATACCATCCATATCAGGAAGCTTCCAGTCCATAATAATTGCAAAATAATCATCATGCATTTCATGTCTTTTAAATGTCTTAGTAACCGCAGCTTCTCCTGACGTTACCCACTCGCCGACAATTCCAATCTCCTTTAGGGTCTCCACAGTACTTTCACAGCATATAATATCATCATCCACAACAAGCACCGGCAAATTCATAAGCTCTTTAATATCATCAGTCTCTTTATTTTGCAATTTCAAATAAATGGTGACAGAAATTCTGGTTCCATTATCCAGCGAACTTACAACCTTAATATCACCATTCATCATATTTACAATATTTTTTGTAATAGCCATTCCAAGACCGGTTCCCTGAACCTTAGTCGTCCTGCCATCATCAGCCCTTGTAAATGGCTGGAACATTATCTTTTGAAATTCTTCATCCATTCCGATTCCATTATCTTCAATAATAAATTCGTAACATCCAAGCCCGGTCTGTGCGTTTACCTTTTCTTCTATTGAAAATATAATATTGCCGCCATCCGGTGTATACTTGATGGCATTACTCATAAGATTAGTAAATATCTGCTGTATCCGTAACGTATCACCACACACATCCTCATGCTCAATATTTTTCACATGAACCTCAAGCTTGTGTTTATGCTGATCAATCCCCGGCTTTACAAGCGTAACAAGATTGTCAACTAGCTCTGAAAGATTAAATTCCTCTTCCACCAATGACACCCTTCCGCTCTCTATTCGTGCCATATCAAGCACTTCATTAATAAGCCCTAACAGATGCCGGCTTGCTGTTGTAATCTTACTTAAACATTCAATAACCTTATCCTGATGTTTAATATTAGCTCCTGCAATCGCAGTGAGTCCTACAATCGCATTCATCGGTGTTCTTATATCATGCGACATGTTAGTAAGAAATTCTGTCTTAGCCCTGTTTGCTCTCTCTGCTGCCTGATATGCATCCTTTAATGCTTTCCTTGATATTATCTCCTGCTGTTTTTCATGTGTTACATCAATAGAGATCCACAGAATTTTTGTTAAAATATCATCTTTCCATTCCAATGGAATAATTGTTGAACTCCTGTATTCATCTTCCTCTTTCATACAATATTCAAATTTATAAATATCGCGGTGGCTTTTTATATTATCCCGTATATTTTCCACAGCAAGAATAGATTTCATAGATTCTGATGGCTCTAACATCATAAATCTCTCTGTTACCATATTAACAAGTTCACTATACCTTCCATTCGGTGGATATCCACCCTTTACCTTAATATATGAATATTCATAGCTGTCATTTTCAAAATCACATATTGCAAAATGGTCAACAAGTTGTGTCACACTCTGGATAAGATGTCCCATTGCTTCATTATCCGCCGATATCTGTTCCTGTATCCTTGCTTCTCTTTTGGCATCTGTAATATCACGAAGAAAGATAATGGCATATTGTGACTGCTGCTTTTCACCACGGAGTATAACATTGCGTACCCAGCGTTTTTCCTGATTAAATATAATACAGCACTCAAGACTTAATTCACCATCTACCTCTTTAAGTCTTCTTTGTACATGCTCACGGTTATAAAACCTCCTTACTTCTTTCTTATATTCTTTGCATACATAATTTCCGATATAATATTCTATAAGCTCATCCCATGTATTATACTTTTGTAAATTATCTATAAAAACAGCATCGTTTTTCATTGAATCAAAAGTATTGTCTTTAAGATTAACATAAAACTCACAAAGATTAGTCTTTGTAAATGCATTATGAAATGCTTCCGCTTTCTTTCTTTGTAACTGTGCTTCTTTTTCATCATCAATGTTTACAAATATACCTGTAATCCTTCTTGCAGTTCCATCTGTTCTTCTTATAATCTCAGCACTGGCACGAAACCAGCTATATGAACCATCACTTACCTTAAGCCGGTACTCAACATCGTACTTTTTCTTATTAGTCTTATCTTTGATTGCAGCATACAGACTGTTAAATGTCTTTTTCTTATCGTCAGGATGTAATAAATCCGACCATGACCCAAGCAGGTTAGGAAAATCAAGAATGTCCCTGTAACCTAACATCTTTCTGAATGTGTGACTCCAATGTACATCACTGATGTTGCCATTATTATCACAGTCCATATACCAGAAGCCCGACTTTAATACTTCATTAATAAGTGTAATATTCTCATGCTCCCAGTCTACCCTTATTGCCATTACCCAGATTAGTGTTCCATTACTGTCTACAGAATCCTTTTTAAATATCTTAACAGTTAATGGTGTTCCATCAAAGGTAAGCATATTTCCCTCTCCAAGTCCATGAATATCTGTGAAGCGGTCTTTATCTAAAAAACTTACATTTTCTCCGAAAAACAATGTTCTTAATGATCCTTGCGTAAATTCTTCAAACTGCTTAAAACTATATCCAAGGTTAAATAACAAAAAATCACTTACAGATAAAATTGTCAGATCATCATCATAATAACCGGCAATAATACCGACTGCACCATTATTATTGATTACCTCTTTAATCGTCTTTAATGCCTTATCACCTATCAAAGACGAATTGCTTATATTACCTATCTCCTCCCGGGATTTATAACACTCCATACTTTCTCCATTCCATTAATCCTGCAAGAGCTTCAAAGCTAATGCTATCTATACTTCCGATTGATAAAATTATATTATTAAAATAAAATAAGTGATAGCAAGTATAAAGAACAATATAATATTATCTCTACCTATTATCACTTATTATTATCATCCATCAAAATGTGAGTGTTCCCTGCGGAAATCGAACCCGCAACTACAGCTTAGGAGTTCGAGTCCACACAGAAAACCTACATAATTTTGAGTTATTATAAGTCAAGGAAAGCCTTGATTTTCCTGACTATTTTGTAAATCTCTGTCAAAATAAGAAAACGGAAAATCATCTGAGAAAAACGGTTTTCGCTGTCAAATCGCTGACATTGTCACCCTGAGGGTTCAGCTATTCCGTTCCAATGATTTTTTCATAAATATGGCTACCATTTCATTTATAGCAGTAATGATAACACTGTTTTCTTATTAGATTATCTACATTATA
>OGLY01000450.1_pt1 | contig 18078 bp, 15 predicted proteins | sample 1573091 | NCBI WGS metagenome assembly OGLY01 (sample SAMEA2581916, study PRJEB24529) | metagenome | biome: Human gut stool | place: China | collected 2011
TAACTACCGAGAAACAAAAGCCTCCCCACGGGGGAGGTTTGGTGGGGCTTTCACTTTTTAATTGCGCTTTGACGCCTGCTCTTCTTTTTTCACTTAAATACTCATCCTTTCGTCGCGATGTTCCACAAGAACAGTGTGTTGCCTATAATATATCTTCTCCACATTCTCTTAGGCTCTTTCAGCAGTCTGTATGCCCATTCCAGTCCATGCTCCTGCCACCACATCGGTGCACGTGCCACAGTGCCGGCAAAGAAGTCGAACACTGCGCCTATCGTTCCTACGTGGCAGTGTATGTTAAGCTCGTTCCAGTGTGAGTAAGTCCATTTCTCCTGTTTCGGTGCCGTCATGCCTATCCACAGCAAGTCGGGGTTAGCCTTGTTTATAGCCTCTATTATGGCGTCGTTGTCTTCTTTGCTGAACTCTGGCTTATATGGTGGCGAATACGTCTCCACTGTTATGTTTGGATAGTCCACGGCAGCCCTTTTCTTTATCAGGCTCAGCACCTTTTCGCTGCTACCCATAAAGAAGCACTTACCGCCCTTGCGGTTCAGCTTGTCCATCTCAAACGCAAACAGATCCCATCCCGCTATGCGCTCTTTAGGCTGCGACTTAGCCTTCAGCCATTTGCACGCCTTCACTATGCTCACTCCGTCAGGAATAAGCACGTCGCCTTTTGTCAGGGCCTCTGCAAACAGCTTGTCCTTCAGGGCGGTGTTATAAGAGTGAGCGTTAATTGTGTTTATCAGCAGTTTGCCCTCAGGCAACTTGCCAAGTGCATCTCTGCTCTCCTGTATAGAGAGCGTCTTTAGTCTTATCATAGTGTTTATTTGTTATGCTATTCTAGTTTTATATTTTATCCCTCTGACAGTAGGGACATACCACGGTGTCTCCTAATGTAACGTCGTGATTAATAATAAGTTATCTGTTCAAGTTTCGTATTTGCGAAACTTGAAAGTGAAGATATGTCGTGTGATGACAATAAAATTCAAAAAGCAGCGTTTTTAAATCCAAACAGCCATTAGAATTTATTTCGTAGCCAAGCACAAGCACGAAACTCTGTCAAAGTCTCACACAACATGAAAAAGTTCTACATAGATAAAGTATATAATGCGTATGTCAGTCTTGATGCCAAACAGCGTAAAGACCTTATCCGTCAATTAAACTCGCTTGATATACCAGTAACAAATATTGAAGCCTATACCTATCCTGAAGCTCCCGGCATAAGGCATCTTTTCTTTTATTTTAAGGGAAGCAGCAATCCTGTGCCTTATTTCCTTTTAGAGGAACAACAATTAGATAATATTCAAGAATTGATATTATCCTATTGATTATTTATCACTTTATTATACAATTCAACCATCTGTTTTGCTTTATTGTCCCAAGACAGCTCTTTTTGTCTTTGTTTACAACCATCTGACAATTTCTGTAAGAACTCTCTATTGTTATACAGATAATTTATCTTTTCAGCAAAGTCATCAGCTGATTGTCTAGGATTTGTCAATGGTATTTTGTGTCCTACTGATTCATTAATGACATATCCCATACCGCATGTATCAAAACACAATACTGGCAACCCACAGCTTACGGCTTCTAACACTACCGTAGATGTATCTTCGCTAACACTTGTAAAGAAGAATATATCAGATTTACGCATTTCTTCTTTTACCTTACTGTTTTCAATATTACCTTTCCAAACAACATTATCTTCAATACCAAGATTTATAGCCATTTGTTTGTAATATGAAATCTGATTGTCACTGCCTGAACCACATATAATTAGTTTAATATTTGATTTATCTTTCAATTTAGACATTGTTGCAAGTGCAATATTTAATTGCTTTCTAAAATCAAATTTTCCAACCCATAACAACCTAAAATCATCGTCTACTTTTTCCTCCTTATTTCGTTTTATTGAATTATCATCAATAAAGCATCCTGTTTCAGGTATTATTATGGAGTTCAATCCCTTATACTTTTTTATAGCATTATATGAATCAGGTATAGAACTAATTAATAAGTCAGCTTTCTTTAAGGCTTGGTCTACTCGCTTGTCATGTTTAATCTGATAAATATTAATTATATTTTTAACTCTATTAAAGAGCTTCATTTTTATACCAGCCCCTTCAAGATAACTGCTTGGAAATTGTTTCAATCCCCCAATAGGTCCCCACACAAATGGTTTATTCTCTATTTTCCAAAGATATCCAGGCTCACGAAAGCCAATCATATTCAGTTGATGCACAATGTCTATATGATGTTGCTTTATTATTTTTTCAGCCATTATATAAGTTTTCCATTGCCATTCTCTGTAATATTTATAGAAACGCCAGTCGCCCTGATTCCAGCACATCTTCCTTATTTCATCAGAAACAGGATTATAATAAAAATGCATATTGTTACCTTGTGGTAGAGTGGGGAGTACGGCTTCTATCTTATCCTTAAATTCGCCCTCTGTAATGATATGCAACTCACAATATTTAGCTAAGTTTACACACCAGTTCCACGCCATCCCCGGCTCACTGCCCATATTGGGAGAACAGGCATAGGCATTTATTAATATAGATAACATGATTATAGTTCTGAGTAAATTTTATCCAACTCTCTATTTATTGTTTTTACGTTAAATAAGCCATTTACATACTTATCTGTCTCATGTACAATGTTTTTCCTTAGTTCTTCATTAGAAATAAGAATTTCTAATTTCTTAGATAAAGCATCAATATCTCTAACAGGGAAAACAAGTCCGTTTTTTCCGTCACTTACAATATCAGGTATTCCTCCTACAGGAGTAACAACACAGGGTATACCATAAGCCCACGCATCTAACACACCCATAGGGAAACCTTCTCCGTCACTTGCCAGGCAATATATTGAAGCCGTCTGAAAAGCATGTTCTTTCTCTTTGCCCGAAACCCAACCTAAGAATTTTATTTGCCTGTCGACATTCAGTTTTTTTACAGCATCTTTTGCTTTTTCAATTTCACCATTACCGGCAAAAACAACAGTCCAGTCTTTATGCTTATCAGCTATTTTAGCAAAAGCTTGTATCAAGTCCATATAGCCTTTGCGTGGTATTATTGTTCCGGCAAACAGAATGTTATGTTCTCTTATGTCATCTCGTCTATTTACTTTTGGACAAGGATTATATAAGACTTCAACATTTTCTGTTATATCTAAAGCTTCTTTTAACCATCTTCTCCATTGTTCAGACAACACTAAAATTAGATTTGCCTTAAGAAAAAGCTTTCTATATAGTTTCCTATTATTTGGTTCAAATAAGAATTTCTCATTTGAAGGATGAAAATGCAATATAACTTTTTTACCCGTCCATTTTGCCGGATAAAGAAAAAGCATTTTTCTCTTCGCCGATTGTGTAGTTGCTACATGGATGTGGACAATATCATAGAATGGAAGTAGTACTATATATTTAACTAAAGCAGTGAATAAATACCACAGTTTTCTTATAACATTACCGTCTCTATGCGTCTCAATCCATCTGCAATGATACTTTTTCCATTGCTCGCCTGTTTCATGTGCTTTAATAACAGATGTTATACCACCTCGGGTTTTACGCGAGGTGGCAACAACTAATACCTTTGTCATACTAATTCTTGAATTTTATTATTTTAGCAGGAATACCACCGACTATTGCATTGTCAGGAATATCTTTTGTAACAACTGCATTTGCACCAATCGTTACATTATTACCGATTTTTACTTGACCAAAAATTTTAACGCCAAGTCCAAAATAGCAGTTGTCCCCAACTTCAACAATGCTATTGTCTTCATCTTTATATTTATTACCAAAGACCACACCAGGCAATATAGTGCAATTTTTACCTATTCTGCATGTTGGTTTAATATGAACAAAGTCTCCGGTATGATATATCCTAAAACCAGGACCAATTGTATTTGGATATATCGTAAAGCGAAGTTTAAAGCCTAAACGTTTATATTTAAACCAATGATATAAAAATAATATTTTTGAATGTTTTGTATTTTTATAATATTCGACATATCTTAAATGTCTGATGTAATGATATATATACCAAACTTCATTATGTAGAATTTTATCTTTCAATTTTGGTTTATTATTATTGAATCTTTTAAAGTCTTCTAACAAATAATATCTTAAATCTTCTCTTGACTGAATCATATTTTATTTTTTACTATCTCTAAATCTACGCGTAAATTTTATATACACCAACAAAAATAATAACGTTTTGTTAGACATAAGTGTATACATAATTTTTGTGTGTATTGGTAAAAATGAAGGGCTGAATTCATATTTCACTTTTTTGAAAACAGAATCATCAAAGATTAATTTATACAATTTATTTTTATCCTCAATATTTGAGGACAATAAATCAAAGCAATATGAACGGCAGTAACCTATATATAATCTGTTGACTCTTTGTCTGTATTCTGTTTCATTTATTTTAGACAATAAACATTCACGCAATTTATTATAACCATAAAATTTTTCTTTTTTAAATGTGGAACTTAAAGAAGTTTCATTTAAACAATAATAATAAAAGTGAGCATTCAAATATAAAACTTTATTTGCATTCTTCAAAAAGTCAACTTGAAATGGAATATCTTCAGATACGACATCTCTTTCTGACGGAAAAAGTATATTATGATTAATAATAATATCTCTTCTATAAATAGCATGCCATACTGACATCTGGTACAATCGTTCTTGTCTAACACCTTTTCCTGACGCAATCATATTGTACATAAACTCCTTCACATTGTTGCCTTCCCATAATTGATCTTCATAAACCTCTTTACTTTCATGCCAATTATTGGGGAATATTTCAGTTTTAAAGCCACAAAAAACAGCATCTGCATTAATTGTTTCAGCTCTTTTATATAGAGTTTTATACATCGATAAATCAACGTAGTCATCTGAATCGACAAAAGCTACATATTCACCAGTTGCAATATCAAGGCCTGAGTTGCGTGCATAACCAAGCCCTGCATTTTGCTTATGTATTACTTTTATTCTATTATCTTTTTGTGCATATTCATCACACATAGAAGGACAATTATCTGGTGAACCATCATCAACTAATATTATTTCAATGTCATTTAGTGTTTGGTTGACTAGTGATTGTATGCAGCGGTCAAGATATTTTTCAACGTTATATATGGGAACGATTATGCTTACTTTCGGTATTTTATTCATGTCTTCTTTCTTTAACAGCATTTACAAATTCTTCAAATCCATTGAATTGTGATTTATGATTCTTTTTCCATACTTCAAATTGTTCATCATTAAAAATATTATGATAAGGATAATTGTAATTTCTAAAATTACTTCCATTTACAAATATCGGATAGTCATCATAGAAATCATCCTCCTTTAGTTCTCTGCCTGTATCTAATATGCTATTGGCATACTCAAAACATTCATTTATATATTGGAGTTTTCTTTTCTTATAATAATCATCATAAGTACCAATGATTTTTGCTGGAATTCCAACTGCTATACAGTTATCAGGAATATCTTTTGTTACAACAGAACCAATACCTATAATAACATTATTTCCAATAGTTACATTTTTTAATATCGTCACATTTTCACCAAGCCATACATTATTTCCTATTTTTATTTTACCATGGCTTGGTATGAAATCTTTGTGACTATTAACAAAACACCAAGAAGCCCAATCATGTGTTAAAATCACAGTTCCTCTATGAAGGAATACATTATCGCCAATTTCTAATAATTCAGGGCGAGATATATCAATCTGTATTTTTTTTGGATCAAGAACTATACATCCTTTTCCAATTTTAACTCTATTTTTCTTAAGATATTTGATATATCTATTAGAAGAAGACGTATAATATAATTTATATATTTTATTAATAATTCTTTTTATCATAAGGCTGTATAATTGTTATTTGTATTTGTAGTATAATTTAGACTTTCTAATGTCATCATATTTAAATGTATATAACGACATAATCAGTATTGGTATAATTGGACATGATGTTTGTAATGCATTGTTTGTATTTAATAGCAAAAAAACGATTATGATTGTGCTGTAAAACATAAAATTATTTGTTTTAATGCTTTTTAATTCTTTAAACATAAGTATTAAGAAACAAATTGTGAAAATTATTCCATATCCAAATATTAAATTTACAACTGAGTTTTCTATTGCAACAAGTCCATTCTTTTGCATAATAAGTAGATTAAGATTATTTGAAATACCAAATAATATATCTTTTATATCTAAAGACATGAGTATGTCAATTAAGATAAATCTTGCATTTGAACTACTGTCATCTTTCGTTAAGCCTGTTGATAGACGTGAACCTAATGAATGGGTTTCAATGTATGATATGCTGAAACTTATTGCTGCAATTATAAATAATATAAATATTGCTTTTTGCCATATTTTCATTTTATTACCTTTCATATCTCTAAACAAATTGATTATGAAAATAAATCCTAAAAAATATATCGAACTTCTTGTGTTGAATGCAAATATGGCAATGTATCCAAGAAAAAATAATGCATATTTATTTTGGATATTCATTCTTGAACTTAAAATGATTGTGGACAAGATACTGACCAAGAAAGCATTTTGTAGTGGATGTCCATGTAGGCTATAAGCTCGCATATCCAAACTTTTTCCCATAACATCATATGCTGAAATATCCGCAAAAAGTATAACTTTGCTTACAGATTCAAAAATAGCGACTCCACATTCTATTATAAAAAATAATATTATCATCTTACGTATATAGAATATATGTTTTTCTTTTGTTATACGTAATAACGACATCAATAAAATCGGTTCAATTATAAAGTTCAGAAATCCTGATAGACCTGCAGATTTTTTTAATATTAACATATTAAGCGAACCGAATATAATAATGAGAATGAATAATTTTTTTTCTACATTTGTAAATCTAATATTTGATATGTTTCTTAAAAATACTAAAGCTAAAAATGGTAATGCTAAGTAGTGTGATAAGGCAATAACGCCATTACCATCTAAGGTTAGGTGTAGAAATTGCTGTACAGATATACCAATAAATAAAGTTATAAATATATATAGCAAAAAGAATTTTTCAGCTTTCATTTTGAATGAATTTTATATTTTATTATTGTTTCAAATTCTTTTAAACGGACTTTAATCTTATTACATACAGTATCATTCTTGTCTGTCCATAAACCAGAAAAATCATGTATAGATAAACTGTCTGAATTATTATAATATTCTTTTGTCCTACAATCTTTACAGCAGAAAATATTTTGTGGGTATATAGTTATTTCATTAAGATCCTGATATGAATTATTTCTTTTTAATCCATGCTTAATTAAAATATTCGTGAATAATATTACGTTTGGAGATAGATTAAATCTGAATCTTCTAAAAAAGTGCATATCATTATATAGAGACAAAAATTGTTTTATAATGACATTGTTCTTTTCACTTCCGATAATTCCTGTACCTATATTAATTTCATGCTCAAATCCGGCGAATGCTTTGTGTGAAAGAATATCTTCTGGGAAACGTTTTAGAACAATAATGTCCGTATCAAAATATATCCCGCCTTCAGTATATAGAGCATAAAGTCTGCATACATCAGATACGAAAGCATATTTTTTTGCGAAATAAGCTTCTTTTGTAAAGCTCAATTGATAAACGTCAAAGTTATTCTCGTTCCATTCTTTTATATCATAATCTGGAAAATGTCTTTTCCATGTCTCTATATATTTTAGGACGCTTAGTGGTTTTTCTTTTCTTCCAAACCAACAATAATGTATTATTTTGGGAATCATTTGTATGTATTAATTTATATATAAGAGTTTGAAAATATTATGATATTCTGATTCATTTTGATATTCTGTTTTGTTTCAAATCAACGAATTTTATAATTGTAATCCCATAAATTTTTTAAAAATATATGACTTTAAATATTTTCCAAAAGGGTAAAAACAGAATGTTAGTAATTTTTCTTTAGCATTATGTATAGTTTCTTTGAATGTTAGACATAAATGTTGTGCCATGGCAACATAAAGTAAAGAGTATATAATTTTTTGTTTTAAATTATCTGATAGATTGCTTTTTAATGAAAAATATAGAAGATATCCTTTTGGATTTTTTATTATTAATTCTTTGTAGTGATTTGTGTATCCGTCTTCTTGATATTTACATGCTATAATATATTCTTTTAAAAATATATATTTATACTTATAGTCAATTTGTGCATAAATATAATCTTCTGTCAAAAACTTTTCGTTGTCAATTTTTGGGAATAAGTATTGCTTTAATATTTTTGTACGAATAGCTAATGCAGTTTCTCCTTTATAAGTTTTTATATTATTATATTGTGTTAAAGTGATGTATTTTGAACGGATATTAATATTATCTAAGTTTTCTGATTTAAAATCTATCATTTTTCTTGGAGCTAATATTCCACAAATTTTTTCGTTCAAATACTCTTTTTTCCAGCATTCTAATATTTTTTCAACTGAAGTCGGAAAAAGATAGTCATCAGAGTCTACACATATAAATAAATCTGACGATGCTTTATTGACACCAATATTGTGTGCTTGCATTTTTCCAGAGTTATTTTGATAATAGTATCTAATATTTATTTTATGTTCATTTATCCAATTTTTAACAATCCCTTCTGTATTATCCGTAGAACCATCGTCAACAATAATCCATTCAAAATTATGATTAGTTTGGGATATTAGACTCTCATATAATTTAGGTAAAATATATGCTCTATTATATGTTGGAGTGAAAATTGTTAGTTCGTTAGTATTATTCATAATATATGAAAATTAAATATATGTTAGACGCTTAAAGCTCGTTATATAATGTAGTTTTGATACGACTGATTTAATCATCTTTTATGACTATGGATTATCAAATTTTATGTTTTTCATAAAATGATATTCGAAGCATCAGAATTCATGTATTGATATTATAATTCTATTGATATATTGAAAGGGGCAACAGATAGTAAGTTATCTTGTATGAATTTTAGATTGATATTCGGAAGTGATTTGTCTTTATTTTGTTCAAAGAAAGATGTATAACTTTGTTTTGAAGATAAAATTTCATCTATATTAGTCAAACCTTCATATTCTTTTATTCCGACAGAGCTAAAATAATCATAAAATTTAAAATTACTATTATGCAGTATATCATGCCTTATCCATAAGGCTGGTATGCTATAAGCGTGTGAAACTATAATTCCATGAAGTGAAGTTGACAATATTTTATTGCATGATGTTATTTCTTTTATTACTTGTTTTATATTTTTTGTACGTAAGTCTATTATTTTGTACTTTTCTCCATAATTCTTTATAAAATAATCTGTTTCAGACCAATGAGGAATAATAGCAATGTCTGTGTTCTTAATATCTGAAGGAGATACAAATAATGGAATTAAAAGTGCGGGATCACCATAAGCATAATTTCCATTAAATCCTTCTTTTTTTAAAAGATTATCAGTATATCTTCCCCGAACAGCATATATTTTACCGCCTTTAAAGATTTGTTCTTCATTGATAAAGCCACTACCCCATACAATTGAATGCTTATTCCCATTGGCAAGAATAGAACCGATTCCTAAAAGATTCTTCTCCCACCAAAAGTGTATTGACCGTATTTCTTTAAAGTTTAATAAAACAAGTGATCGTAAAAGTTTTTTAATACAATCTTTTATGCCATTATACGAATCTTTATATATTATTTCTTTTTTACTTAATTTGCTAATTATATATGGACTTAAGATGTCTCCAAAATTTGGTTTGTTCCAATATACAAGTCTTATCTTATTTGACATAATTTAAATAATTATTTTTTACAAACTTTTGATTATATGCTATGTAATATTCTCTTTTTAATAGATACGTATTTTGCTTTGATGAAAGAACGTTCATCATTTGATAATCCAATATTATAGGTAATAAAAATAACTGATATGAATGACATTAAACATACAATGATAAGCCTTAATATTGAATTATTCATATTTATATACACAACCAATGGGGGTATTGTAGATAAAAGAATAACAGGGAGTATTTTTAAATATATATTGTTTATATAATCTTTTAGTCCTAATCCAATCAGTGGCTTTAAAATTAACATACGTATAATTTGTGTTATAAATTCAATTGTAAAATGTACTATAAAAACAGTGTATGCGGGATAGTCCAATAAAAGAAATATATATGAGATTGGTAATATTAAAAGCTGTATAGAACCACATATTGCTTGGTACTTTTTTACCTTGCCAGTTGCTTGATTGGCTACCATCAAAGGATTTGATAATGTATAAATTAATGATATACAAATCATAATCCTAAGAAATGCTACAGTGTTGTCAGGAACTGTTTTTAGCCATACTTTTAGAATAATATTTGTTTCTAATAAAATTGGTAACGATAATAAGAATAATAAATAAAATGAGAATCTAGCACTACGAAATATTAGTTTATGCATTTCGTTCAATTCTCCTTTAGCATATGTTTTTGTAATTTGGGGATTTAAAGCCATTTGAAAATTGCCAACGAATTGCTGTATTGCAGTTTGAACTTGAATTGCAATGGCACGTGCTGCATTGACTACAGGACCAAAGAATACATTAAGTAGCATATTGAGTCCTTGACCAAATAAAACTGCCGATAAATTTCCGAATAAACTCCAGCCTGCAAAACCTGTCATTTCTTTGAATAAATGTTTGTCCCAGATTTTTTGATATTTGGATTCCTCAAAATGCTTGTTGCAATATAAACTATAGCAAAATCTTATAAGGATTTGAACAGCTAGTATTAAAAACGCATAAAATATAAGTTTATCGAAGGGAGATATTAAAAGTAGGTAAACAATAACAAGTTTCAAAACAACTTCTAATATTGATATATATGCGAAGGCAGACATCTTCTCATGTGCAATAATATCAGCATTATAAGGTACACTTAATATCATTATTACTGCTGATATGATAGAACATTGTAAAACCCAAAATGCAGCGTTCATCCTGTCGGCAGGTATCTTCATTTGTTCATACATGAACCATAAGCCTATTGTTTCTCCTAAAATGACTATCAGCACCGATATCATCACATGAATCTGTAATGATGTACTAAAAACCTTCTTTAAATTATTTTTATCACCTTTTCCTAATGCAAATGTAATATATCTCTGTGTTGCAGATGCCATAGAACTATTGATAAATCCAAACATTGCTACAACACCACCTACAACATTATATATGCCATAGTCTTGTACGCCAAGTGTGTTTAGTACAACGCGTGATGTATATAGGGTGACTGCCATCATAAATAGCATGCGTACATATAGTAGCAATGTGTTTTTGGCTATTCTTTTATTATTTTGTGCTGTATCAGTCATTATCTAAGTGAAAAACAGGCGCAAAGTACAATCGGGCTTGCGCGATTATTAATTAAAAGTTAAACGTTTTAGCGGAAATGAATGGTTAAAAGTTAAAAATTAAATACCATTGCATTTTTTGAATTATAATGCTATTGATTGTACCTATTGAATGTTGTATCATAGAGCTTTGAATCTATTTTTGCTATTATTATTTCTTTCATAACGTTGTGATTTGCGAGGTAAAACTCAGTGAGTTTTGAGGGGAAAAACAATGATTTTCTATGCAGAAATGATTGCTTTTCTGGAGTTATGAAGTTAAGTCATGTGCTTTGTAGAGTATTGTCATAACTTCGTTGCTTACTCCTGTTCTTAGTAATTTATCTTTACATATCTAGAGCATAATCACCTTACTGTAACCTTATCACGTTTTTGCGCATTTTAGTCGATTTTCAATATATAATGAATGTTAATTTTTTGTCATCCAAAATTTGGATATTAACATTGTTAACGTTTTTTTTACTCGCTTTTTCGGCATATTTTCGCATAAAAGTGACAACCTTGCCTGTAAGGTTGCAGTGGTATACGCCTCATCATCATGCATTATCTTATATCATTTATTATCAACACCTTATACTCGGCATGAGTTCTGAAATCTCAACAAAACAGGCACCATAGTGTGATAGGGTGGTAAGTAGGTTTCGTAACTTTTATATAATATTTGTGTTTTGTCTCATCCAAAATGGATATTAACACTTATATTCCTCGGGCGCGCGCGTAAGGAGTTTATAGAGCTGGTTACTAGCCTATCACTGCGTGAATTAAAAGCCCCACCAAACCTCCCCCGTGGGGAGGCTTTTGTTTTGCTATGTGCCTTTATTGCTTCTTGTCAGCATCAGGACTAACTTTCTTAATCTTTAATTTTTAATTTTTAATTAGCTAACGCTGAACTTCGTTTGCGCTTTGCGCCTGCTTTTCGTGCTTCATTTAGAAAGATCGAAACTTAAGCCTCCCCACGGGGGAGGTTTGGTGGGGCTCTTTATTTGCGCCTCAGTCTCTTGTGAGTTGGGTGATGAGCTGTGTGAAGTAGTTGCGCCACTCGTTGAGCTTTTCTTGTTCTGCCTGCTGTTGTGGCGACTTGATGAGGCGATAGCTTTCTATCCTGCGCTTGTAGCCGTCTACTATTATCGAGTTGGCGGCCAACAGCTGGATGCAGGTAAGGCTGTCGCCAGACTTCAGGTTGTTGTCTTAGACTGCTTTAATGAATCCGTGACGTACATGCAGCTCTGTTTCTAGTGTCCTGCAGCTGCGGCAGGTTGACTTAACTAATTTGTCGATAACCACTGTGGTTAACAGACGTGCCTTCTTTTCGGCTGATTCTAAATTTTTCATTGTTGTATAATTGAATTTACACAATATCATTTTTGGTGCCGGCGGATTATCATCGGTAGTTATAGTAGTTAAAGAAGTTATAGTAGTTAAAGTCATATGCTTTGTGGATTCTTATCATAACTTCATAATCACTGCGTTGGGTAATGTGCCGGCAGCCCGGAGGGCTTCACTTTGATAACCGTGGGTCATTACCCACGGATTAAAGCTTTGTCAATGCGAGCACCCGAAGTGGTGCTACTTTTGTTATTATGTTACTTCCTTGTTTTCTCTTATGTCTTTTATTTGCTCCAATATAGCACCACTTCGGGTGCTCATAGCTGGCTTTGTTACAGGCCGTGGGTGATACACCCACGGTTACTGAAGTGTAGCCCCTCGGGCTATAAGTTCGCATTAACCGCTTTGTGCTTTGGTGAAGAAGCCCCTCCAAACCTCCCCTGTGGGGAGGCTTAAAGTCATATGCTTTGTTGATTTTTATCATAACTTCATAATCACTACGTTTGCTATTGTGCCGGCGGATCTGCGCTTTTATCTGTAGTTATAGTAGTTAAAGAAGTTATAGTAGTTAAAGTCATATGCTTCGTGGATTCTTATCATAACTTCATAATCACTACGTTTGCTATTGTTCCGGCGGATCTGTGCTCCGCCGGAATTGAGTATAAGGATCTCCTGATCCGCTTACTTCCTATGTGGCATTACATCATAACTTTATACCAAACATTAGCAAACGTAGGTAGTGATTGCGAGTAATTTCTTTAGCCTTTAATTTTTACTTTTTACTTTTTATTTTTTTATTGCCATCTGTTCACTGTTAATTTTTACTTATATAGCGTTGCGTTAGCAACTTTTTTGTCCCGTTGGGGACAAAATGGTGAAATATGTTCAGAGTGGCTATATCTTTGCACAGTCTGTTGCTAATGGAGTGGGGTGTTATCTTGCCGATGAAGCTTTGGGCGATGTGTGTCCGGTGTATTTTTTACCTGACTGATATTGCCCGCCTTTACGGTTAAGTTCTGAAATTAATTGGAGATATGATGATATATGTGGTGTTTATTATGACGATTCTGTTACTCTATCGGATCGAGCAGGTCGCGCGATATATTGACCTTGGCGCTGCCGAGGATGCCGATGTCGATGACGAGGCTGGTGCTGTTGTCGGGACACTGAAGGACATAGCCTTCGAGGCCCATGAGCTTGCCTCCGTTGACGCGTACCTTCTCGCCACGGCGCAACGGGCGCGGGTCGATGGTTACGTCGCTCTCGGCATCGCTGACCATACGCATAAGGCTGCGCATCTGCTGGTCGGGGATGACGGCAACAGGGCGATGGCCGTTTTCGGGACTGCCGGCTATGTTGACCATGAAGCGCTTGATGTATGGCAGGAACACTATCTCCTTGCGGCGAATGAGGTCGGTGCAGCGGATGAAGACGAGGGTGGGGAAGATGATGCGCTCTACGAGCTTGCGGCGGCCGTTGCGCCATGTGCGCATCTCCTTCTGTGCTGCCACATAGACCTCATAGTCTTTTTCGCTGTCAGGCTGCGACGCAATGCGTGCCAGAAGCCTCTCGCAACAAAGTTTTTCGGAGTTGTTGTTTACGACGGCTATATACCAATGTTTGCCGTTTTTGGCTGCTTTTGGCACGCCTACGGCGCCGTCGGTAGGTGTTACCGTCGGACTTTTAACATGCATCGGTGTATTGCTATCCATAATAGTCTCGTCTGCTTAGCTCAACAAATTGATGACTCACTCTTACGAAGAGTAAGTCTGACGTTGCTAAATGTTTGATAATCAGAGAATAAGAAACAATATGACATTCATTTGGTTCACATAAGTTCATATTGTAACAACTTTGAAAACATGAATAAACACTATTTTTATCGGCAAAATATTGGTAATAAAAAATAAATTCGTAAATTTGCAACGTTAGATGTACTCTTCGTAAGAGTAAGTCGTTTTGAACATACAGCCCTAAATATTTATTCAGATACCATTGAGGATGTCGCGGTTGGCATCGTCTATTTTCCCGGTCTTGATGGATGCGAGATATATCTGCGTGGTGTTCTCGGAGTCGTGGCCCATTGCCTGACTGATGATGCCTATGGAGATGTCTTTCTCCTTGGCTGCCGTGGCCCACGAATGGCGCGCAACATACATGGTGAGCGGAATGGGGATGCCTGCCATGACGCCTATCTTCTTGAGGTTGCGGTTGACGCGGAGCATGGCGTTGAGATACTGGCTGCGCTCGGTGCCGTCTTCACGGACGATGACGGGAAGGAGATATTGTGTGGAAGAAGGGCTGTAGGCGTCGACGATGGCCTGCATGGGGCGCTCCCATCTGACGGTGAGCTGCTGCCCGGTCTTCTTGCGGCTGTAGACGACGTAGTTGTTGCTGAGGTCTTTCTTGCGCAGAAACGCCATGTCGACAAACGACATGCCGCGCATGTAGAACGAGAAGAGAAACATGTCGCGCGCAAAAGCAAGTGGGGTGTGGGCTGCGAGGTTGAGAGCCTTGATGCGGCTGATGTCGGCAAGGCTGACGGCGCGGCGCGAGGTCTTGTCGACACCCGTGTAGACCGTGGCAAAGGGATTGCCCTTAGGGACGATGCCTTCGGCTGCGGCTTTGTTGTAGACGCTGCGCAGGATGCGCATATAGAACGACGTGGTGTTGCGGCAAAGGCGGCGGGAGCGCAGCCACGACTCATACGACTCGACGAATGGGGCGGTGAGCATGGAGAGGCTGATGTCGGCACCGTTGCGGAATGTGGTGATGCTGCTGAGTGTCTGTCGGTAAGTGTCGGCGGTGCGCAGTCTGCCCTGGGCACTGAGCATGCGGATATGTCGGTGCATGAAGGCGAACAGCGAGTGGTTGACAGCCGGCTGAGAGTTGCGGTAGCAATGGATGATGTCGGCAGTGTTGTAAGGCAGTCCGCTGCAGTCGTATTTGCTGATTATGCCATTGAGCCGCTGCATCTCGTGTCTGATTCTGTTGCGTATGCCGAGCAGCGTGGCGGTGCGCCTGGCAGACACCGGCGACATGATGAATATGCGGCTGTTGGGCTCGTCCCATTCGTCGGCAAAGATGCGGCATCTGGTGCTGAGCGTCTTAACCGTATTACGGTGTATAATCTGAAAATACAATGTGCCTTTGCGGCTGCTGTCAGCCGCCATCCTGAATGTTAGTCTTACTGTAGTCATGGTAAATGTTTTTTAATATAAAATATATGATTGGGGCTTTTGTTTCGGTAGTTAGAGTAGTTAAAGTAGTTATAGGAGTTAAAGTCAAATGCAAACGTAGTGCTTGCTTTCATATCCTTTGTTTCGGTAGTTAAAGGAGTTAAAGTAGTTATAGGAGTTAAAGCCAAATGCAAACGTAGTGTTTGCGATAATAATCAACAAGACTATTGTGCCGGCGGATCTGCAATTGTCGTGCAAGTGAGAGCAGAAGCAAATCTCATTTGGTTATGCCGAGTGCAGCCGACAGTCAATAGAATTAATCTTCGATAATAACCAACAAGACTAATGTGCCGGCTGATTTTCTGTTTCGGTAGTTATAGTAGTTAAAGTAGTTATAGGAGTTAAAGTCAAATGCAAACGTAGTGCTTGCGAAAAGAACCAACAAGACTAATGTGCCGGCTGATTTGCACGAGTTGTTGAGCACAGCGAAAAATCTGCCGGAATATAATATTAGGAGCTGCGCTCCGCTAAAAATACCGCAGTTCCAAATGCTAATATTGTTGGTAGTTATAGTAGTTAAAGTAGTTATAGAAGTTAGAGTCAATAGTAAACGTAGTGCGTATTTAAGTGAAAAGATAAGAGTGAAGAGCAGGCGCAAAGCGCAAACGAAGTTCAGCGTTAGCTAATTAAAAATGAAAAATTAAAAGTGAAAAGTCAAAACGCCTTACGAAAATAAAGAGTGAAGAACGAAGAGCTGGCACAAAAGCCAGATGGGCTTCTGTTGAAAAAGGACAATTAAAGAGTAAAAATCTTAACGGCGCTTATTGCTAATCAATTATTTCATATATTTGTGCCGTAGAAGTTTATTAACGTATAGAATAAGGAGGAAAAGATGGAAAAGATAGTTTTATTGGCGGCTTTGATGCTTAGTCCGCTTGCAGGAAGATGCGAAACAGACCTGACGGGATGCTGGATTGAGCAGGTGCCTAAGGAAATAGCATACATGCGGGGCATGTGTCTTAACGACGACGGCAGCGCGGAGTCTATCGGCATGGCTACGCTGAGATACTGTTACTGGAGGACTGAAGGCGACCGTCTTATACTTGACGGAGAGAGCATCGGCAACGGACAGACGATAAATTTCTCTGACACGCTGCGCATTATCAACGTAGCTAAAGACACGCTGACACTTGAAAGGCGCATGAACAAGGTGGTGTATGTGCGCAAGTCGGCTATCAATGAGCCTATAAAAGGCAGAAGGGTGCAGCGTACTGCACATGCCGGCTTTGAATGGCGTGAGCTGAAAGGTGCCGGCATGAAGCTGAGGGTTCAGCGTAACGATAAGATAAGACTGATGGCCGATCCGCTGCTTCCGGGCATCGTGATGGTGAGAGACGGCGACGAGAGGCCGCATAGGCTTATTCAGGTGTTCAGCATCAACGGCAATGACATCAACGGGGTGATAGATGCCATTGAGAAGGCCGGAGGATGGGACAAGGAACAGCCGGGCAAGTTTAAGCAGTTGAAGTCGGGGCGTGAGGGCGTGAAACGCTACGTGATGGTTCCTGACGGCGACTATGCCAAGGCAACGGATGAGCTTATGAAGACGGAGCCTGTGGCATCGACATGCAACGGATGGGGCGTAGGCAACAGCGGAAGCAGATATTTTGAGATGTATGACGGCCATCCGGGCAAGGTGGTGTTTGTAGAGATTGGTCAGGATGCTCCTCTGTTTGACGAAAACAGCGTAACGCTATGTGATGAGCCTGACAGCACCTTGTCGCGCGATGTGCTTTACACGATGAAGGGCGAGATGAGTCTGGCTCATGAGGTGCGCTCCTTCAGGCCCGACGGGACGGATGACGAATACTGGATAGTGGACAAGACCGGTCGCCTGGAGGATATGTATGACAAGATAACGGGAGGACAGAAAAACGGCAACCCTGTAGACGTAACTCTGCGACTGGAATATAACGGCAAATGGGACACCGGCTTCGCCGAAGACTACGACGGCGTGTTCTTCGTAAGGGAAATAGTGGAAATTAAGTGAAAAGCAGGCAGGCGCAAAGCGCAATTAAAGAGTGAAAGCCCCACCAAACCTCCCCCGTGGGGAGGCTTTTGTTTCTCGGTAGTTA
>OGLY01000474.1_pt1 | contig 17157 bp, 14 predicted proteins | sample 1573091 | NCBI WGS metagenome assembly OGLY01 (sample SAMEA2581916, study PRJEB24529) | metagenome | biome: Human gut stool | place: China | collected 2011
CGTACTTGATGCACCCTATTATCATGTAGTATTCACAGTTCCTGAGGAATTGAATCCTATCATTTATAGCAATCAGAAACTTTTGTATGATGCACTGTATCATGCTGCATCATCCACTCTGGACGAGCTGGCGAAAGATTCAAAGTATCTGGGAGCTGACATCGGATATATCTGTATTCTTCATACATGGGGTTCTGCAATGAATTATCATCCTCATATCCATACAATTGTTCTTGGTGGCGGACTTGATAAGGACAGCAAATGGAAAGATACCGGTGGGAAGTTTTTTCTCCCGTATGGGGTCATTGCAAAAGTGTTCCGTGGGAAATATTTGTGCGAATTAAAAAGCCTGTGGAATGATTCAAGGCTTGAGTTTCATGGTACAGCGGAGAAATATCAAAACCACTATTGCTTCAAAGGACTTCTCGATGAGTGCTATAAAAAAGACTGGGTTGCTTATTGTAAGGAAACATTTAATGGAGCACAGTCAGTCATAAATTATCTTGGGAAATATACTCACAGGATAGCAATCAGTAATCATCGGATCAAGTCCATGACGGAAGCAACTGTTACATATGCTGTAAAAGACTATAAAAACAAAGGTCAGTGGAAAGAGAAAACAGTTCCGGGCGAGGAATTCATCCGTCGATTTTTAATGCATGTTCCACCAAAACGTTTTGTCAGAATCCGGCACTATGGTTTGCTGTCGTGCCGAAACAAGAGCAAAAAGATGACGCACTGTAGAAATCTGCTTGGATGTAAAAAATATATTTCTGCATTGAAAAATCGAAGTGCCACTGAAATGATAAAGCTGCTATATAACATAGATGTATGCAGGTGTTCTTCCTGTGGCGGAAAAATGGTTCCACATCTTCCAGATAAGCATACACCATCTGTTTTAGCGCATATGAGATGTTAAAATATACAACTGAATACTTCAAAAAACTTCCGCAAAGGGAGTCTGTTTGTCATGCCTAAAAATAATTCTTTTGGCAAAAACCAGCTGTCAATAAAACACGAGATATGATAAACTTATAGAAGAGAGCAAAGATTGAATTCCCATAGAAGTGGCGAAAGGGACGCGACTTTGTTCACCAAGGAAAAATCGAAATTGATGTAAACGAAAGGGCAGTTTGATAAAACCGCAAGACTGCTTTTTCGTTTACACCAACTCCGATTGTTTCCTTAACAATTTGTCTGACTAACAATAATTTAATAACGAACTAATACAAGCACTTTAAGCATGGATTCAAAAAAACAGGAAGGTAAGATAGATAGAAAATGTTATTAGAAGAATTTGACGCAAATAAAACTGCAATCATCAACCCGGATATGTGTGTGGAGAAGATTGAAAATTTTCCGGAAGTTACGATTTCCTGTTTTTCAGAAGAACTTTTCAATGAGGTACTGGAATTTTTTCGTGCAAAAGAAATAGCGAGTGTTCATTCTGCAAGTGGCTTGAATCCTATTTATGAAGTTACATATAAAGGAAAAAGATTTGCAATGTTCAAATCAATGGTCGGGGAACCTTTATGCGTGGGACAGTACGAAGAAATAATTGCAATGGGAAGTAAAAGACTGATTTTGCTTGGAAATTGTGGGGTATTAGATAAACGGATTGAAGATTGTGGAATTATTATTCCGATTAAGGCTGTCAGGGATGAGGGAACGAGTTACCACTATGCGAAACCATGTGACACAATTGATGTGAATCATAATTACAGGGATGAGTTTAAGAAAGTTCTGAAAGAGTTTGGATATCCTTATGTGGAAGGAATCACATGGACAACAGACGCCTGCTATAGAGAAACAAGGGATAAGGTGAATAAGAGAAAAGAAATGGGTGCGGTCTGTGTCGAGATGGAGTGTGCTGGAATGCAGGCACTCTGTGATTTCAGGGGAACAGAATTTTTCCAGTTCTTTTATGCAGGAGATAACCTTGACCATTCATCCTGGGAGCCAAGAAGTTTATCAGGCAGTGCAAGATTGGATGATAAGAGTAAAATCATGCTACTGGCCTTTGAACTTGGTCTTAAAATATTAGAAAAATTGTAGAAGGAATGATGGATATACAGTTAGCTACAGAGCTTAAAGGAAAACTTTGTCCTTTGCATGAATACAAATAAAAAATCTTAAGGTATGAAAAGAATAGTGTGTAGACGAATCGCATATGCTAATTAGGATTATGCGGATCTGCGAATTAAATGTAAGATAATGAGTGGGGATTTGCGTATCAAATGCGAGATGATGAACGGGGATTTGCGTAGGATACGCATTTACACGAACGGGGATTTGCGATATAATTTAGATTTTTTCTTTCTCCAATTACAACAGTTGACCGGAGTCAGACTGTATGAAAAGGAATCCGTGATTATATTTGATGAGGTTCAACTATTGCCGAAGGCAAGACAGGCAATCAAGTATCTTGTGGCAGATGGAAGATATAAATACATTGAAACAGGGTCACTTTTATCGATAAAGAAGAATACGAAGGATATATTGATTCCGAGTGAAGAACATAAGATATCCATGTATCCGATGGATTTTGAAGAATTTTTGTGGGCAGTTGGTGATGAAATCACGGCGGATACCATTAAGCTGCTTTTAAAAAGCAAAAAATCTGCCGGAAATGCAATGCACAGGAATCTGATGCGTATGTTTCGGTTGTATATGCTGATTGGCGGAATGCCACAGGCTGTAGAAGCATATTTAGAACACAATAATCCAAAAGGAGATAAATTAATCCGATTGAAGTAAAGTCTGGAAATTACAGAGGGCATAAGTCGTTAGATGTGTTTTGCGATAAGTATAGCAGCCGTATCAGAGATAAATATGTAGTTCATACGAAAGATTATAAATGGGAGAATGGCATCCATTATCTGCCGGTATATATGATCCCATTTTTGTAAAATCCTTACCATTTATGCTAAAAAAAGCACAGATTATGCAATTTTTCTCCATAAAAGAATTCTTATGTTAGGATTAAGACAAGTAAAGCGGAACATAAATGCAGAAAGTTATTCAGAAACTGCAAAGAAGTGTTTCGCAGTTCAGAGAGAAAGGGATTAATATTATGGAGAAAATCAAAAACTTATGGCTTGGATTTGCAGAGAAGCATCCGGGCGCATCAAAATGGATTCGTGAAGGTGGTTTATTTGTTATTGTAAGTAACCTTATCACAGTACTGAAATATTTTATGTTACTGTTTTTACCACTTGCATTTGCAGGGCTTCCAAAAGTTGATTTCGGATTCCCGGGAATCGATATTACTTTATTTGGAGAGACTTTCAAATGGAACATTATCGGCTATGACGCTGCACATGGAGGACTGCCTTACTTCTGTGCATACATGATTGCAATGGTAGTTGGTGAGTGTATCAACTTCCCAATCCAGAGAAGCTTCGTATTTCGCAGTAAAGGTAACATCTGGTATCAGGGAATGTGGTATCTGATTGCATTCTGTATCGTAACCTGTATCGTAAACTCTATCAACTGTATCTGGGTTGCTGTTGCAGGAATGTTTGTACCGGACTGGCTCTACAACATCGGAACAACCGTATTAAATGGTGGTGTATCCATGGTGGTATTCTTCTTTGTTAATAAGATCATTTTCCCGGAAGGGGAAGCAAAAAAAACGGAAGTTTAAGATTTATGGAGCTGTTGTACTGAGAAATTGGTACGCAGCTCTTTTTATGTAGATTTTATTTTTGATTGTGGGTGTTGTTTTTGCTGTGTCAGCAGCAAAATTAATAAAGAATTCTTTAAAGTTTTCAATATGAATGGTTTCCCTCCTAATCGTACATTGACAATTGAATAGGAACTTTACATTATGCTATAATATCACCAGCGAAAGGCGGTGATGGAAAGTGAATGAGGAATATATGCCAACAGATGTACAATTCAAGTATGAATTAAGAAAACACTTAACAGAACTGGAAAGAAAGCTTGAACTGCTTCGGAACGAAGAGTATGAAAAGCTTGAAAAAGAGTATTTGAAGGAAATACAGGATATTCAGACAAGTTTGGAAGATTAACAGAAAACAATATAAAAAAGAAGGTGTGAAGTCGTGATAGAAAAAGGGCTTTGCACCTTTTTCAATTGAATAGGAACTTTACATTATGTTATAATATCACCAACGAAAGGCGGTGATAGCATGGAGGATAATGGAATGACAAGAGAAGAACTTATCAGTTTGACAATTGACAAATATACGGATCTGCAGCGCATTAAAAAATCCAATGGCGGTGTGGAGAACAAAGAACTTGATTATCAGATTAAGGTCACACTTGCAAAGTTATCTTCACTTGGTATATCTGTCGAAGATATTACATTGTAGATTGTGAAAAATTTATCAGGGTGTGGAGCCAAAACTATGGCTTCGCACTCTTCTCATCTGGGAGAAGGTTATGTTAAAAATAGCAATCGTAGAGGATGAACGTGAGTGTCAGGAAGCACTCATCGAGCATCTGAGAAAATATGAAAAAGAGAAAAACGAAGCATTTATCGTAAGAATTTTTAATGACGGCATAGATATTCTGGATGACTATTCTGCGGACTATGACCTGATTTTTCTGGATATCCATATGAAATATCAGGATGGAATGACAACCGCAAAGAGAATCCGCGAAGTGGATGCGGACGCACAGATCGTGTTCATCACGGCGCTGGCGCAGTATGCAATAGAGGGCTACAAGGTAAATGCGCTGGATTTTATTTTAAAACCGGTTGTTTATGAGCAGCTTGCGATGACCATGGACAAAGTGCTGGCAGTAACGTCAAAGTACCACAAGGAAAAACAGCTTCTGGTTGCAGAAGGGGAACGAAAATGCAAGATATCTACCGAGGATATTTTATATATTGAGGTTGTGGGACATGATATGTTCTTCCACACAAAAGATAAGGTGTATTCAAAACACGGAATCCCTTTAAAAACAATGGCAGATGAACTGGCGGAATATTATTTTGTCAAAAGCGGGCAGTCACAGCTTGTGAATCTGCGGCATGTGGATGAGGTGAAGAAAGATACTGTTTATGTGGGCGGAACGCAGATATTTTTAAGCCGGAGCAGGAAAAAAGAGTTCTTAGAGGCATTTGCCGATTACGTCGGAATGGAGATTTGAGATGGAAGTGACAAGTTTTAATTTCCTATACATGTTAGAAATGCTGCTTCCGGCGATCGGACTTTGTATACCATTGAAAAAAAGAAAACATGGCATGGGAAAAGCGATGGCAATCATAATTGTGGGTACCTGTCTGCTTGGTGTCTTACCCATTTTTTACATAAAATACTACGGGACGGAAATGCAGCAGGGGATTTTGTGGGTGGAATCCGTCATTCTTATGTTTGTGTGGTTTGTTTTGATATGGGCGATACTGATTTTTTCAATCTATTTCTGTACGGAAAGCAGTATCTATGAGGCGATGTACATTTTTGCCTTAAGTTATGGTGTGGAACATATTTTTTACTGTATTCGGGTTCTCGTGGAACATTTTACAGGTGGAATTATAGGAAACAAACATCCGCTTGTATACATTCCGTGTCTTGCAGGCTCTTTTCTTCTGGCGTATTTCTGGTTTGCAAAAGGAACCGTGTATGAGGGAAAATACCCGATCGGGGCGATTTCCGCGACTACAACATCCGTTGTTTTAATGGGAATTGTGTGGGGACTTAGCATTGTGATGGACTATCTGGGGTATGCGCATATACATAGCATTTATGCAATCCTGTGTTGTCTGTTTATTCTGACGAATCAGCGGGAACAGATGAAAAGGGAGACAGAGCGCATCGAATTTTCACAGAAAGAACAGCTCTGGGAAAAGACAAAGCTGCGTTACGAGATGTCAAAGGAGAGTATTGCAGTTGTAAACCAGCATTATCATGACATGAAACATCAGCTCATGATTTTATCGACGATGAGTGATGAGGATAAGCGCAAGGCAAAGTTACAGGATATGGAGAGTAAAATTGCTGCTTATGATGCGGTGGTCCGAACCGGAAATGAATATCTGGATACCGTTTTAACCGAGAAAAAACTGACCTGTCAGAGTAATCAGATTTCCATGAGTTGTATTGCAGATGGGAGCCAGCTTGCGTTTATGGATGAGCTTGACCTATATACTTTATTCGGCAATGCCCTTGATAATGCGATCGAGGCAAACCGGAAAATTTCAAACGTACATGAACGCTGGATATCTGTGCAGATACAGAACAAAAAAGGAATCCTTCTGGTGGAGATTGTGAATCCTTATGAGGGAAGTCTGGTCTATGACAGTAACCATATGCCGGTTACGTCCAAGCAGGATACAGGAAGTCACGGATTTGGAACAAAAAGCATGAAGAACATTGTCGAGCATTACGGCGGTCAGATGGTCATAAAGACCGAACAGAACAAATATCTGCTCCGCATGATTTTCCAAAATCCGCATGGACGATAAAAACATATGGGAACCCGTACAATATCGGATTTTACAAAAAACAACGGAATATGTCTCTCAAAATGCAGGTTACGTCCAAACCTGCATTTTTCTTTTCTTTCGTGTTATTTTTATGGTAAATAGAAGCAGCAAAACCTTTCATAGTCTTGAGTTTTGCTGCCGGAAGTGAATTTTTTAAGAGGAGGAAACTATGAGTAAAGCCAGAAAAATAATAGGAACAACAATACGTTCTGTGCTGATCATTTTATTTGCAGTGATCATCGCAGTCGTAAACACCATCCTTCCGAATTATGCGAGAATGATGGACAGTATGATCGGGGGGATCAACACACAGATTGATAATTCCGACGTAGATACAACAGGTCTTGATCTTACGTATAACAAAGCAGATTATACGACGGACAGTATCAAAGAAGCAGAGGCAGCGCTTCATCAGCAGATCGCAGATGAGGGGACGGTGCTTTTGAGTAATGAGGGAATCCTGCCAATGGCACAGGATACGGAGTTCAGCTTTTTCAGTGTAAATTCAGCAACTGTTTCCGCCAGTGATTCTATGCTGGGAGGAAGAAATCTGACACAGATTTTCGAGGACGCAGGAGCAAAAATCAATACAACTTTAATGGATTTTTATTCAGAGCAGTCGAAAGAATACGGACTCAGCTCCGGTTCGATCAGTTTTGGTGACGCAGAAGATTTTGCAATCCATGAAGTTCCGTTATCCGTATTACAGGAGAACACAGAGGTCATGGATTCGGTAAAGAATACCGTGCCGGTTTATTTCTTAAAGAGAGTGGCAGGCGAAGGCCGTGACATGCCGCGTTCCATGTACAATCATGCGGAGAGTGAGGAAGATAAGGCAAAAAGTTATCTGGAGCCTGATTCCACAGAGCTGGAAATTATTTCTTATTTAAATGACAACTTTGATAATGTGATTCTCGTAACCAATTCCAACGCTGCATTAGAGCTTGGTTGGGTAAAAGATTACGAGAATGTCAAAGCAGTGCTTTCCTGCACCGCAATCAAGTCCATTCCATACATTCTGACCGGACAGGTAAACCCATCCGGAAGAACGGTAGATACGTTTGCAGCAGATGCATCCAAATCTCCGGCTGCACAGAATTTTGGCGATTATCAGTATGTGGATGAGAACGGAGAACTGACAAAATATAACTATGTGACTTACGAAGAGGGAATTTATGTAGGTTACAAATATTATGAGACACGTTATGAGGATGCCGTTTTAAATCAGGGAAATGCAGGAGATTATGATTACACAGAGGAAGTGGTCTATCCATTTGGTTATGGTCTTTCCTACACAACCTTTGACTGGTCGAATATGCAGACAACATGGTCTGGTGACGAGTGCACCGTGACTGTTGATGTGGAAAACACCGGAGATATGGCAGGAAAAGATGTCGTAGAAATCTACGCACAGTCCCCATATACCGAGTACGACAAAGCAAACGGAGTAGAGAAAGCTTCCGTACAGCTTGTAGCCTACGGCAAGACAAGCGAACTTGCACCGGGCGAGAAAGAGACGGTAACCTGTACATTCTCCAAAGAGCAGTTAAAAGCTTATGATGAAAACGGAGCAGAGACATATATTTTTGACGCAGGTGATTATTACATCACAGCAGCTGCTAACGCACATGCAGCAATTAACAATATTCTTGCGGCGAAATCTGAGAAGCCAGCTCAAAATGCAGACTTTGTATCTGTATACACACCAGATAACACAGACACCGATGTGACAACCTACGCAACAGATTCTTACTCGGGTGTGACAATCACAAACCAGTTACAGGATTGCAAGGCAGACGTAACTTATCTGACAAGATCAGATTGGGAGGGAACTTTCCCGACACATGACGGAGAGGCAGGAACTCAGATCAGTACCTGGGGAAATGAGATCAATGGTGAAGATGGAGTTTCCTATACATATGTGAAAACAGCGTCCGATGATCTGATCGCAGAGCTTGACAGCTTTTCAAGCGGTACAGATGTTGCTCCTGAGACACTTGCAGACACACAGATTGTCTATGGTGCAGATAATGGATTAACATTGATTAACATGAGGGGACTTGATTTTGATGATCCGCTCTGGGATGACCTTTTAGATGAACTGACTGCAGATGAGATTTATAATACGATCGGCGTGTCCGGTTATGGTATTGAATACATTGATTCTGTAGAAAAACCTTTTAATATTGATGCGGACACCGCAGCAGGATTGCTTTATGGTGGTACAGGAGCAATGTTCCCAAACGCAATGACGCTTGCACAGACATGGAACTTAGACCTTGCCAGTGAATATGGAACAATGATCGGAAATGAAGGATTGCTCGGAGGAGCTGATGGCTGGTATGCACCATCCATGAATATCCACAGAACACCATATTCCGGTCGTAACGGAGAGTACTATTCCGAAGATGCATTCCTCTCAGGAGCCGTTGCCTCCAGAGAAGTTTACGGAGCTGCTTCCAAAGGTATGTATACTTACATCAAGCATTTTGCATTCAACGATCAGGAAAACCATCGTGGTGACCGTGACGGACAATTCAGTGTTGCCACCTGGTTTAATGAGCAGTCTGCAAGAGAGATTTATCTTGTACCATTTGAGATGTGCATGAAAGTCGGCGACGTTACCTTAAATTATGTCGAGAAACAGGAAGATGGAAGCTATGCGAACGCATCAAAATCAATCCGTGCTTCACAGGGTGTTATGACTTCCTTCAACAGAGCCGGTGCAACCTGGGCAGGCGGTGACTATGGACTGATCACAGGAATCCTTCGTAACGAGTGGGCATTTGATGGAATCGTTATGACAGACAATGCCAATACCGGTGTATTTATGGATGGCTACCAGATGACGGAGGCGGGGGCAGATGTGAAACTGACAAGCCTTCCGGCATCTGCAAGATACAATTTTGACAAGAGTGATCCTGCAACTTACTACTATGCAAGACAGGCAATGCACCGTGTACTTTACACGATCGCAAACAGCAAGAGCATGAATGGCGCAATGCCGGGTTCCCAGATCAAAGACGGAATGAGAATTTCAGACAAAATCAAACTGGCAATTGATATTATCTTTGGTCTGCTGATCGTTCTGGAAGTTTACAGGATTTTCCGGTTGTTCAGACCGACAAAGAAAAAACTTGCAAAGCTTCAGGCAAAAGCTGAGAAAAAAGCACAGAAAAAACAGATGTAAAAGTGACAGGACTTCTTTACATCAATGTAAAATTTATGTAAAATAGTAAATACAAAAAGAGCAGAACTGCGATCATATTTGAAGTAGTTTTGCTCTTTATTTTTACTGGAAAATATGAGGCGATGGGAGACAGTGTATTTTTCGGGGAATAGCAAAGGAGAGAAAAATATGAGAAAAAACTGGGCAGCATTGGCACTCACAGGCATGTTATGCCTGACAACTTTTACAGGAACACAGACTGTTTCGGCAGAGACAGCAGATTCCGCAAAACAGGTGGATATTGTATTCACACATGATACACATTCCCACCTCAACACATTTACGACCATTGTAGATGAAGCGGAAAAAGAAGTGGGAGGATTTGCGAGAATCAACACCTTGATCCAGGAGCAGAAAGCGAAAAATCCTGACACGCTGGTGATTGATGGCGGTGATTTTTCCATGGGAACCCTGATCCAGACTGTTTTTGAGACGCAGGCGGCAGAAATCCGTATGTTAGGCTATATGGGATGTGATGTGACCACACTCGGAAACCACGAATTCGATTACCGCTCCAAAGGACTTGCAAATATGTTGAACAGTGCGGCGGAGTCCGGGGATAATCTTCCGGCACTGGTTGTCTGCAATGTGGACTGGGAATCCATGGAGGCAGCAGGCTTAAGTGAGGGACAACAGCTGATCAGAGACGCATTTGATGAGTACGGGGTCAGTGACTATGTTGTATTGGAAAAAGGGGATACAGACATAGCTGTCGTAGGTGTTTTTGGTAAAGATGCACTTGCCTGTGCGCCGACCTGTGAACTTTTATTCAAAGATCCAATCGAGGCGGTAAAAGAAACGGTCGAAGAGATCAGGGAGAACGAGGATGTTGATATGATCGTCTGCGTTTCCCACAGCGGAACCTGGGAGGACGAGAGTAAATCAGAGGATGAAAATCTGGCAAAGGCAGTGCCGGATCTCGATCTGATCTTAAGCGGTCACACACATACAACACTGGAAGAGCCAATAGTCCATGGAGATACCTATGTGGTATCCTGCGGTGAATATGGTAAGAATCTCGGCGAACTTTCCATGACACAGAAAGCAGATGGACGCTGGGAGATGACTTCTTACGAAATTGTGCCGGTCACAACAGACATTGATCAGGATGCAGAGACACAGAACGTCATTGATCAGTTTATGGATACTGTGGACACCGACTATCTGGCTCAGTTTGGCTATACCAAAGATCAGGTGTTAGCGGAAAATGACGTGGATTTCTCCACACAGAAAGATCTGGAAAATATTCATGAGGAACACAACCTCGGCGATATTATGTCGGACGCCTATGTGTATGCGGTGGAAAATGCAGCCGATTATGACGGTGTTCCGGTGGATGTTGCAGTCGTTCCAAGTGGAACGGTACGTGATACTTATGCAAAAGGTGACATTACAGTAGAGCAGGTGTTCAATTCCTTTTCCCTTGGAATCGGTGCAGACGGAGTGCCTGGCTATCCGCTGATCAGCGTGTATCTGACCGGAAAAGAGTTAAAGACGGCAGCGGAGATCGACGCATCCGTTTCTGATTTTATGACAACGGCGAGATTATATTGCAGCGGACTTGATTTTACTTACAATCCAAACCGCATGATCTTAAATAAAGTGACAGATGTGTATTTGGACGATGGTACACAGAGAATTGAGCTTGAGGATGATAAATTATACCGCGTGGTCGCAGACCTTTACAGCGGACAGATGTTAAGTGCCGTAACAGATATGTCTTACGGACTGTTATCACTGGTTCCAAAATACGCCGACGGAACACCGATCGAAGACTTTGAGGATGTCATCATCACAGAGAACGGAAAAGAGTTAAAAGCGTGGGATGCGATCGCAAGATACATGGAGTCATTCGAGGATACAGACGGCGATGGGATCGCCAATGTGCCGGAATATTACAGCACAGATCATGACAGAAAAGTGGTGGACGACAGCCGGAATATCGTTGACCTTGTAAAAAATCCAAATAAATTTACCGGAATCATTGTTGGTGTGATTGCAGTGTTGATTTTACTTGTCATTTTCATTATATTATTAATTAAGAAAATTGTGAAAAAAGTAAAATCCCGCAAGATGAAAAAGTAAAAAATTTTTTCCGGTATCAGTGGATCATTCAGACATACGTTGAAAAGAAAGTTTACATAAGTCGGGATTGGCAGGGAGATTCAAAATGAGCGCACAGGACAACATGGAAAAGGTTCTCAGGGAATTACATGTCCTTTTATCAAAAAGCAATCCATATGAGAGGGATTCTAACTATCTGGTCGTAAATAAGAAAGAGATGCTGGATATTTTAAAACAGCTTGCAGTCTGCATGTCAGAAGTTATGGATGAGTACGAACTGACGCAGCAGGGCAGGGAGCAGGCGCAGCGGGAAAACCGGAAGATCGGGGAAGAAATCATCAATGACGCCAGAGCAAAAGCAGAGGACGTTTATGCCGCGTCGGTTATGTATACGGATGAAGCGCTCCGGCGGATACTTGATATTATGGATGAGGCGAATGAGTCTGTGAAAGCGGTCTATGACAGCATGGGAGAAAAGCTTGCAAATGAAAGGAAGCTGGTTTCCGGTGACAAGCTGGAATTAAAGAGTCTGCTGCAGGATCTTAAGGATACGGACAAATACATGGGTATTATTGAGGAGCGGAATAAGAAGATCGCGAAGGAGAAGAAATGGAAAGAAGAGGATACGGAATCTTCTCCTTATGCAGCAGTGAAGCCAGAAATCAAGATCAACCGCGATTATTTTGAACAGCAGGGAATCTCGTTTGAAGAAACGGAGGAAGAACAGCCGGAAGAAAAAACAGAGAAAGCTGCCCCTGAGATCAGCGTGAATCTGGATTCTGAGTACTTTAAGTGGAAAGAGCAGGAAGGAAAAGAAGAGGATTCAGAGGATGAGAAACAGCCAGAGAAAAAAGGATTCTTTGGAAAATTTATGAAATAAAATTAATTGTGTACAACCTATTGACAAAGATACCAATAGGTTGTATTTTATTATACATAAAGATTGAACACAATTAAATTGCAAGCAATATAAAAGAAGAGAAAAACAATGAGTAAATTTTATGATTTTGAAGCGGAAGATGTAATGTGTAACATGCATAAAATGGAGGAATATCAGGGAAAAGTCGTGCTGATCGTAAATACTGCAACACGCTGCGGATTTACCCCGCAGTATGATGACTTGCAGAATCTCTATGAGAAATATCAGGAACAGGGTTTTGAGATTTTAGATTTCCCTTGCAATCAGTTTGGAAATCAGGCACCGGGCACCAACGAGGAGATCGTGTCATTCTGTGATGCAAAGTTTGGAATCACATTCAAGCACTATGCAAAAATTGACGTGAACGGCGCAGATATCAAATGGAACTTTACAAAATTTTTAATTGACCGGAATGGCAACGTGGTAGAACGGTTTGAGCCGACAGCGGATATGGATGTGGTAGATGAAAAAATCAGAGAAATTCTATAATGTTGTAAAAACAACGGAAATTCTGCTCCCAATTGCGTATAGTAAAGATACAAAAAAAGGAAACTATATATGAAAATAAATCGCACAGTATCATTGCCAAAAGGAGCGTAGGAAGTATGAATAGAGAAGAGCAGAAGCAAACCATTAAAGATTACCTGAAACGCCTCGGAGCAGGCGAGGAATTGGAGAGTGTCCGCGTTGATTTTGTGAAAAAATTTCAGTCGGTAGACGCGGCAGAGATCATGAATGCAGAGCAGGAACTTATCAAAGAGGGAACACCGATCAGTGAAGTGCAGAGATTGTGTGATGTTCATTCTGCGTTGTTTCATGGAAAAACAAGAGAAGAGCAGATCGCAAATGCCCCGAAAGCAACGGTAGATTCTATCCGGGAACAGAGATTTGCAAAGACGGCGGAGCTTGTGAAGATTCCGGGGCATCCACTTCACACATTTACGTTGGAGAACGAAGCACTTGCCAAAACGATTAAAAAATGCAGGGAAGCATTAAAGAGCGGGCATGTAGAGTACAAGCTTATAGAAGAAGTCCGGCAGCTTGCAATCCATTATGCCAAAAAGGGAGATCTTCTTTATCCGCATTTAAAGGTAAAGTATGAGATCAGCGGTCCGTCGGATGTTATGTGGACGGTGGATGATGAGATACGGGATGAATTTGCTGCGCTGGCGAAAAAAGCGGATTCACAGGATGATGAGTGGAAAAAACGTTTCGAGGCGGCACTCACAAGAGCGGACGAGATGATCTATAAGGAAGCCAATATTCTTTTTCCTAATTGCGCATTTAACTTTACGGATGAGGAATGGTTTGGAATCTACCGGGACTCAAAAGACTACGCAGAGTGTTTTGGTGTAGAAAACGGAGTCTGGGAGGACGCAGAGAAGGCACATGACGTAAAGATGTCGTCTATCAGTCAGGATGAGATTGTCATGGCAGGCGGTCACATGACCGTGGAGCAGCTGACAGCAATGCTGAATACCATCCCACTGGAGATTTCGTTTGTGGACACAGACAATATCAACCGCTTTTTCAACGAAGGTCCAAAAGTGTTCAAAAGACCGGGAATGGCGATTGACAGAGAGGTGTTCTCCTGCCACCCGCCGAAGATCGAACAGCAGGTACGCCGTATTATTGAAGAATTCAGAGCGGGAACACTTGATAAAGTACCTGTCTGGATGGATAAAAACGGCAGAACCATGTTAGTCACTTATATGGCAGTCCGTGATAAAAGCGGAAAATATCTTGGAACCATGGAACTGGTACAGGATATGGAATTTGCAAAAGAATATTTTCAGAAATAATTAATAAGTAGAAATCTCCTTATGGGAAGCAGCACGATACTCGCGTGGTCTGCTTTCCATAATTGTTTTAAACTGCTTTGAAAAATAGCTTGGGTTGGAAAAACCAAAATGGGAATCATTGTTTTGATGCCTTCGGCTATGGTACAATATTGGAATCATAGGTGGAGGCATTTTATATGAAAGTGGTAGTAGCAATTGATTCTTTTAAGGGAAGTATGACAAGTGTGCAGGCGGGAAATGCCTGTAAAGAGGGGATTCTTGCGGCGGTGCATGCACATTGTGGTGGTGGGGCAGCAGCCGCGAAGGACAGGAAGCTTGCAGCAGATAATATGAATGTTGTCGTAAAACCGCTCGCGGACGGAGGCGAGGGTACGGTGGAAGCTTTGGTAGAGGGAATGAACGGAACGTATGAGTATGTGACCGTGACAGGTCCGATGGGAAATCCAGTGAAAGCAAGATATGGCATTCTGCCAGATCAAACAGCGGTGATGGAAATGGCGGAGGCATCCGGCATTACACTGGTAGAAGAACCATTAAATCCGTGGAAAGCGACATCCACAGGAGTCGGAGAAATGATCCTGGATGCAGTACAAAAGGGATGCCGCAAATTTATCATTGGAATTGGCGGCAGTGCGACGACAGAGGGCGGTATCGGAATGTTATCTGCACTGGGCTATGATTTTATGGATGAAAACGGAGACAGATTGTCACCGGTTTTTGACTCGCTGGAAAAAGTGGTACAGATAAAAAATAATCGTGTGCCGGAAGTGTTAAAAGACTGTCATTTTCAGATTGCGTGTGATGTGACAAATCCACTCTGTGGAGCGCGGGGGTGTGTTTACGTTTTCGGAGCGCAAAAAGGTGTGAAGGAAGAAGAAAAAGAGAGCATGGACAGGGCGATGCAGTCCTATGCGGCATGTCTGGAAAAATTTACCGGCAAAAAGCTGAGTGAAATTCCGGGCACAGGCGCAGCCGGAGGGCTTGGGTTTGCGTTTCTGTGGGGACTTCCAAACGTGGAACTGAAACCGGGAATCGACATTGTTCTTGAGGCAGTCGGGCTGGCAAGTGAATTGCAGGATGCAGATATCGTGGTGACAGGGGAAGGCTGTCTTGATTTTCAGACGGCAATGGGAAAAGTTCCGGTCGGTGTAGCAAAGATAGCAAAAAACTACAATTGTAAAGTGATTGCTTTTGCCGGAAGTGTGACAGAGGAAGCAAAAAAATGTAACGAAAAGGGAATCGATGCATTTTTCTCCATCCTGCCGGGTGTGTGTTCACTGGATGAGGCTATGGACACGGAAATTGCGCAGAAAAATATGCGGAATGCGGCGGAGCAGGTGTTCCGGTTGGTTTTGGCTTGTGGGAAGGAAAAATCTTCTTTACATCCATAAATTCCTTAGCTATAATCCACTCAAAGCATAATATTTTCCAGTATTTCTAAGGGTGCAGAGAGTTTTCAGATATAGAAATATTGATCTTGATAAGATTTTGTATCTTATTCTTAAATTCATGATAAGCAGTTCATCAGAAAATCTATGCTTTTATTCCAGACAATTTACAAAAGCAGGATTTTTCTAAGAACTCAAGAAAGTCCTGTCATAAAACAGGAGGACTATCATGGCAGATATGAAAGCAATTATGCAGCAGCTCAGTATGCAGGAACAGTACGATGAGAATGCCAAGTGGCTGAATTCACAAAAACCGTTTTTGGCAAACATTCTTATCAGGACCGTGGACGACTTTAAGGGGATGCAACCGGAAGAAGTTGCAAAGTTGATTGAGGGAGAACCATCAGTTGGAAGGACGCCGGTAGAGGAAGGGTTTACCAATGAAAGGCTGGAAGATGAAACGATGGCGATTTCCGGCATGAATACAGAAAAGAAAGTGCATAATGAAGGTGTTACTTATTTTGACGTTTTGTTTTATGTCAGAACCCAAAATGAACTGGCAAAGATTATTGTAAATATGGAGTTACAAAAAGAAGAACCTGCGCTTTATGATGTGGAGATGAGGGGAATTTTTTATGCAGCAAGGGAAGTGTCTTCTCAGCTTGGCAGAGAATTTAAGAACCAGCATTATAATGATATGAAAAAGGTCTATTCTATTTGGATTTGTATGAACACAAGAGAAAATAGCCTGAATAAGATTGCGTTAAAAAATGAAAATGTGTTTGGACAGTCAAGGTGGAAAGACAAATATGATATGATTCATATTGTGACGATTCGGCTAAGCAGGAAAATGGATGAAGACAGAGGGCATGAACTGCATCGTTTTCTTGGAGCAATCTTTGCACAGGAACTGTCATTTTCGGAGAAAGAAAAAATTTTAGTCAAAGAATTTGGAATAAAGTTAGAGGGAGACAGGAAAGAGAGGTTGACAAATATGTGTAATTTGGGTGAAGGGATTTGGGAACAAGGAATTGAGCAGGGAAAAATATCTGGTATTATAGAAACATGTATGAAGTTAAATATGTCAGAAAATGATATTATTGAAAAAATAAAGGAGATCATGCACATTTCTGATGAAGAGGCAAAAAGGTACTATAAACAGGCTATGTAAGAAAATAGAATACAAACATAGGCAGAACTACTTCGTGAGGTCATTTCAAATTTCACGGAGTAGTTTTTTTGCTTTATAGGAAATTTCTCAAATCGTCAGAAATAGTGTATAATAGGCTGGAAATAAA
>OGLY01000497.1_pt1 | contig 16642 bp, 16 predicted proteins | sample 1573091 | NCBI WGS metagenome assembly OGLY01 (sample SAMEA2581916, study PRJEB24529) | metagenome | biome: Human gut stool | place: China | collected 2011
TGTGTAGCAGAATATTTTCCTTTTTTAAACATCTCTGACACTTTTACTTTCGCTATATCTAGGAAATGTTGGTCTGTTGCCAAGGTATCTACTATACACGGCATTGTTCCCGTATTTCCATCCAAACCACTTTCAATACTTTTTTGATATGTCTGCTGTACAATACTTATAATATCCTCCTTGTCCTGTTTGCAAGCAACACATCCTTGAATAATAATATTAGTAAGCACACATGCTTCATTCAATTCTTGGATATAAAAATCCTTGAGTACTTTTTTCTCTTTGTTTTCATCATACCCTGACTGCAGTTCTACTTTAATTCTTTCCTCTAATAAATTTTGATATTCCTTATATGCAACTCTTCCAATATACCCCAATATAGCATCTTTGTTTTTTTGTGACAGTCCATCTGTCATCTCTAATTTGTAATGAGCATATAAATCTTTTGTAATTTCAAAAAATAAAAGTGTGAATTTACTCTCAATTTGAATTTTGCTCTTTAATAATCTATCCGCATAATTTTTGAGAGCTGCTTGATCCATATATGCAACACTGGTAATTTCATCTTCACTCACAACATAGTCTGGAATATTATTAAAAAGTGGCAACCCCTTCGCATACCTAAACTCAAGTAAATTTTGTAACACTTTTGGATTATTTCTAAAGTGTGTCATTATCTCAATATATACCGAAGTCGGAAGACTCTTTTCTCTCTGTTGTTCTAAATATTTTTTTAAACGTTCTTCGTCAACAGGTTCTGATGTCATTCCTAATTTGCTTCTTCCATAATATGAATAAAAGGCATTTGCATCCAAAAAAATCATTTTTTCATCCTCTACTTGAATCATTTTTTACCAATAAACTAGTTTGTAATTTTTGTAACTTTTCATACATTATATCACATTTATTCTTTTCGCAAAAATTTTACACAGGACATATAAAGAGAAACCTCCAAATCTATTATAGACTCGGAGGCTTGGTTCCAACCATTTTATTCGCAGTAAACTGTTTTCCTGCTACTGTAAAAGAACTATGCAAGTGCAGGTTCCTTCCCTGCAATAATCGCTTTCACTTCTTCTATATCCTTATCTGTGGCTGAGGCTATCTGCTCTGCTGTAAAACCATTCTTATACATTTTCATAATGAGTCCTGCCTCTCCAATCGCAATACCATCTTCTTTTATTCCCTGACTCAAGTTACACATAACGCTCACATCCTTCCTGAAGTTCTCCTCAATAGGAATATCGTATTCATTTCCAATTATGTTTAGTTTTTCATCTATTGTAAGTTCCTTGGATAACAATGCTCCCAGCAGACGGTGCAGTTCATACGTCTCATCATGTTCCGGCAGATTCTTTGCCAGTCCAAGCATGATGATATTCAGCAGGTCAAGATTTCCCTTCCATTCATAGGAACCAATCAAATCTTCCTTTGTGAGATGCACATGGCTCATGCTGCTCTCGTCCATGTTCATACATACCCAGATGGAATATACACGCTTAATGTCATCGTAGCTGGAGTTCTCAAAATCACGTTCTTTTTGTGATGAAATCAGTCTGCTCACATAAAAGATTGCCCGGTTTAAGATTTCATATCCCGTCGGCTCGTCTTTCTGTGCTTCCACATTTATGATGATCTGTGACAATCCATCTTTCATGCGCACATAAAAAACGATATCAAATCTTACCAGACCTTCATTAATTTCTTCATTTTCTGTGTTGAAACCGACCAGCCTCTCACCATTTTTTTCGCTGGCTGCATTTGTAAGTCCTGGCTCTACAGGTACAGTACTGATATGTGGTGTTCCCTCGATGCAGTTGACCACATCCTTGGGATTCATGCCCTTAAACTCATCAACTGTTTTTACCAGTATATGTGCCAGTATGCTCTTCTGCCCTAACAGGCGCTTTGCACTCGTATCATACTGTGCATCCTTGTCTGTTGCTTTCACTGCATTTTTTAATTCTGTATTCACTGGTCTTCCTCCTTTTTGTAACAGATATAGTCATCCCCAAAAAGGCATCTGACCACACCTATATTATAACTTACCCATTTCTTTTATACAATCAATTTTTACATTTGAAAAAGGAACATAAGAAAAACTCCAAACCTGTCATAGACTCGGAGTCTTGATTCCATCCATTCTTCACATTGTCTGCACCTGTACATGTTGTTCCTGCTCCTCATGCTCCAAAGCATCCTGCTCCGGTATATGGTCTATATTTTTCGCTGCTTCCTGCACTTTTGCCATATACCGGATTTTAATGCTGCTGTAATCAACCCCTGCCGGTTCCAGCACTTTTTTCTCTAACATATTTAACATCGCTTCTGTGTCAAATTTTCCCTCAAAATAAAGTTCCTCATCCACCTTTATCGGTACATCCATTTCTTCCAGTGAACTGCCAAGGATCGTCCTCCAGCGTCCGGCTACTTTTCCACACATTTCCATAAATCTTTCATGAATATCCGGCTGTTCATTACAGGTCTGCAAAATCTTTTGTGCCACCTTTCTCCATGTAGGTGTCTCTATCCATTCTCCCGGTGCGAACTGGACTGCCAGTGGTCTTTTCCCTTTCAGTTCCGCCGGGGATACTGTGATAAGGCTGCTTTCCCGGATCGTATCTCTCTTATCTGTATGCATCTCCCCACTCCGGTACATCTGGAGCAGTGCATCACATTTCGTGTTTACAAGTTGTAACATTTCCTCCCTCAGTTCTTCTATCAGTTGCTCATAATTCATACGCTTTTCTCCTCCTGTCGCACACTTACTTCATGTGCTTTTTCTATATCCACTTCCCTTTACTCATTTTCCGCTATATATCGCTCCTGCTGTTCTTTCCTATTTTTGTGCCAACAATAAAACGCCCGGATCATCGGGCATTTTATTCTTACCATAAACTGGCAGGAATAACGTTTCCTATTTACTTGCTGCCATTCCTGCCGCAGCCTTACTCATATCGAATCTCCTGTTCCATGACAATGCCTGACTGGAACTGTATCAGCAGTTTCTCGCTGGATTCCACTTTGATGGTCGAGATCAGCCGTCTGACAAGGTCATTGTCGAACTCCGGTATCTGGCAGGTGCTTGTGCTTAAGTAATGGTCGATATCTTGGATTCTCTGTTCATAGCTGTCAGCCATCCGTTTCTCGTTTCTGGCTGTTTTCTGTGCCTCTTTTAGGGCATTGATTTCCTCTGCTATGGTGCGGTAGCGTTCATCAAACTTCGGTGTGTAGGAGCCGGTCTTTGCATTCTCCGCAATCAGTGCCACCATCTCTTCCTGCTTTTCTTTTATCTTTTCTTTTATCTTTTCTTCGTATTCCCCGGACTCTTTTGCGGTGCTGTAGTTCCCGATGACATGGATGATGTTCTGCCGGAAGTTTTCCATAAATTCCATATCATCACTCGTGATCCTGTGGATGGCTTCCATCACTGCCCTGTTTAATGCGTTCTCTTCGAGTGTCTCGGATTCCCCGCATTTCTTCACTCCGTTGGTCAGCCGGTTGCTGCATCTCCAGACAACTTTCTTTTTCCCGTTTCTCGCCCAGGTGACTCTCCGGTACTCCTGCCCGCATTTTCCGCAGATCAGCATGCCGGTCAGTGCATAGGTGGAGGAATATCTGCTCCTCTGGTTCTTTTTCCGGGTGACAGCCGCCTTGCATAAGGATGCCCTCCGCATCATCTCTTCCTGCACCCTGTAGAACAGTTCTTTCGGTATGATCGCCTCATGGTCATCTTCCACATAATACTGCGGTACGAGTCCGGTGTTCTTGACTTTCTTTTTTGTCATGAAATCCACCGTATAGGTTTTCTGCAGTAATGCATCTCCCATGTATTTTTCATTGCGGAGCATTTTGTCTATTACCGTGGAATGCCATTTGTCCTGCCCTGTGGCGGTCTTGATTCCCTGCTCTTCCAGATGCTTTGCGATCTTCCCAGTACTGTAGCCCTCCAGATAAAGGCGGAAGATCAGCTTTACGATCTCTGCCTCTTCGGGTACGATGACCAAGTCCCCGTCCTCGTTTTTGGTGTATCCCATGAACTTTGTGCAGTTTACGATGACCTTGCCTTTTTCAAATTTCCTCACGACTCCCCAGCGGATGTTCTCACTGATGTTGCGACTCTCCTCCTGTGCCAGGCTACTTAAGATGGTGATAAGGATTTCGCCGGTTCCCTCCAGTGTATTGATCCCCTCTTTCTCGAACACCACCGCCACGTTCTTTTCCTTCAGTTTTCGGATGGTCACCAGCGAGTCTACCGTGTTCCTCGCAAACCTGCTGACCGACTTTGTAAGGATCATGTCGATCTTTCCGGCAAGGGCATCCTGTATCATGGCATTAAAGTCTGCCCTCTTTTTGGTGTTTGTTCCACTCTTTCCGTCATCCGCATAAATGCCGGCATTTTTCCAGTTTTCGTTTTCGGATATCTTGCTGGTATAATACTCCACCTGTGCCTCATAGCTGCTGTCCTGCTCTTCCAGTTCCGTACTGACACGGCAATAGGCAGCGACCTTCATTTTCTTCTCTGACAGTTTCACATTCCGGTCATACTGCACCTTGGCAGGTATCATGCTGATCTTTTTTGCTGTTTCTGCCATCTGCTCTCCCTCCTAATCCTTGTATCCGGCTGTGACACGGCTCCCATTGATAAGCTCCACTTCTGCCATGTTTCCACCATGCACCCAGATGCGTGCGATTATTTTTCTATATAAATTTTCATCAAATGTTTCCAGTTCCTTTTTTCCTGCAAGGATGTTTTTGATCTCCTCTGTCCGGAACTCCCCATCCCTGACCTCCAGCGTCCGGTATCGTTCCTCTGCCCTTTCATAGAGCAGTTTCATCAGGTCTGTCTCTGTGCGTTCCTGCTCTTCTTTCATGTGCTGCAGGTTCCGCTCCAGAACCCGGTACTGAGGGCTGAGCTTTTCCTCCTGCCTTTGTACCCGGAGCAGACCTTTGTTTCGTATCACTGCATTGATGGCTTCTACACACACCTGCTTTGCCTGCCCGTCTGTAATAAAACTGTTCCTGCAGCTTTTTGCTCTGCCAGTCGTATAGTTTTTACATCTCCATCTTGCGGCACCGCCCCTGTCCTTATTCCGCGGCTGGATATGGCTGCATGCCGCCCCGCATTCTGCACACCAGATGACACCTCCGAAAAGGATTCTTTCATCCCTGCCGGGCCGGTGGTCTGCCCTTCCAAGCTCTGCCCTCACCTTTTCCCGTCTGCGCTGGACTCTCTCAAACAGTTCCTCTCCTATGAGCTGCGGATAGTATTCTGTGCCAAGGTAGCTTGGGTTTTCCAGTATCCTGCCGATGGATGCGTGGGTCCAGGACACTTTCCCTTTTGCATTGCATATGTTTCTCCCTTTCAGGTTCTGGGCGATCCTGCCTGCCGCCACCCCGTTGTCATAGTCCTCAAATATCTGTTCCACAATCTTTCTCTGCTCTTCGCAGATGGTGATTTTTCCATCCACAACCTTATAGCCGATTGGCATGTGCCACTGCATCCTGTCCGCCTCCCCTCTCCGTCAGTTTCAGTCCGTTGTGCAGGCAGAAGGTGATGTCGTGTTCCTTGGAGACCACGATCTTCTCTGCTGTCATTTTAAACAGTTGCTCGTCAAACTCCTCCCTTAATCCGTCCTGTTCTGCAATCAGTTGGATAAGCTGTTCGGTCCGTACAATTTCTTTTGTCCTCCGCAGCTTTCTGGTCAAAAGTGTCTTTTTTCTCCTGCATTCCGTCAGCTGCCAGCCAAGCTTGCTACTGCTCTCCATAAAAAGAGCAGAGTCCATATATCCTTTCCTCATGACTTGATTTAGGATTTGGCTCTGCCCGCTTATATCTTTGATTTCCTTATCCAGTTGTCTGATTTCCTCACTGTCCTGCCTTGCTGCCACAAGTTCCGTCAGCTCTTTTAACAGCGGCTCTAATATCGTTCCCTGATTGGTGTACAGCTTGTTCCACATGTCTGTAAAAGCCCGGTGCAGCACATCCTCCCGGATGGCTTTCATGCAGCAGCTCTCTTTATCTTCCACATGTCCGCTGCACGTCCAGATGATTTTTTCATAGGGTTTCCCGATATATATTTTCTGCCGCCGGAAGGTTTTTCCGCACTCCCCGCAGATGATTCTGCCGGAAAACAGGTATCTTTTGGTGTAGTCACTCTTGTTCATGTGCAGTACATCCACCCGGTATGCCATCAGGTTGCGTACCGCTTCTGCCTCCTCATGTGTGACGATTGGCGGATGGCTGTCCTTGATGAGATACTGGTTTCTCTGTCCGTTGTTTACCCGGCGGACAAACGGGAACCTTGTTTCTGTATAGGTTCTCTGCTGCAGCGTATCTCCCTCATAAATCGGATTTTTCAGAATGTCCTGTATCACCCCGTCCTGCCACTTTTCTGCACCCCGGATTGTTGGAATGCCTTTCTGGTTCAGTGCCTTTGCTATCACATACACTCCCATGCCGTTTAAGTAAGACTCATAAATCCACCTTACGGTTTCTGCCTCGGATTCTATGATGACTAAATTTCCATCCTCGTCTTTTCCATAGCCATACGCTGGTGTGGATATGATATAGGTTCCATCCTGAAAGCGTTTCTGTATCGCCCATCGGTTGTTGCTTGAGATGTTTTCTGATTCCCCCTGCGCCACCGATGCCAGGATGGTAATGAACAGCTCGCTTTTTTCTGACAGCGTGTTGATATTCTCTTTTTCAAAGTAGATTCCAACGCCAATCTCCTTCAGCTTTCGGATGGTCTGGATGCATTCCACCGTATTTCTTGCAAATCTTGTGATGGATTTCGTAAGGATCAGGTCGATGTTCCCATCCTCACAGTCTGAAATCATCATCTGGAACTCATCCCTGTGCTTTACGTTTGTTCCGCTGATTCCTTCATCCGCATACACCCCGGCAAACTCCCACAGGGGGTTGCTCTCGATTTTTTCCGTATAGTACTCGACCTGTGCAGTATAGGAAGTTGCCTGTGCCTGACCGCCGGTACTGACTCTGGCATATCCGCACACTTTCAGCCTGCGTTCTTCCTGTGTATGTTTCTGCTCTTTTGCTGCCTTTATGACAGTCACTTTTTTTACCATGCTTTTTTCTCCTTTCCCAGTATTTTCAAGGGTTTGCACTCCCTGTCAGCAACATACACTACCACATAGTCCTTGATATATCCAGTGTTATTACAGATATACTTTTGCTAATTCCGGGGAAAAAGTCTTGACATTCAAAACCCGGATTTTTTCCCATTCTTCCTCGCTTAACAGCTTATCTTCATGCATCCTTTTTAAGAGAAATTCGGCAATCTTATACCGCACCTCATTCGCTCCGCCTTCCATCATCTTTTCCCTTTTTCCTCCCGCAATTTAAGAACGTTAAATTCATTCTCCCAAGCCAAACACTTTTGCCCAGAAGAAACACCTTTACATCATCCCGATTTCAGCCATGGTTGCAGCCTCATCTTCTTCCCGGAAATACTGTTCCGATACATCCCTGCTGACTGAAAGCACCTCTCCCGCGTCCTTTTCTCCCATCTGGATCGGGATTAAGAACGGATGGATTTCCTTACAGAATTCCAGATTGTGACAGCTATTGATAAAATAGCCGCAGGTATCTAATATCAGCCTGTCACACATATCTGTGATGACGATCTTTTCGGCTTCAAACATGTGGCTGCCGATATAATTTGCGATATTTTCTGCCGTGGTCGAGATATAGTCCTCTTTCCGCTCCCCTCCATCACTCGGATAAAGATAGGCATATCCTGCCCTCTCCGTTTCAAAAATCCTTAACATCATTTCGGTATCTTCTTTCTTCATCTCCTGTTTTCCTCCATTCCCCATTTTTCAGCTTTTCTTAACTCCACAAGAATACGGCGGAAGTTCCCCTCCGCCGCATGGTTTCTGTAATTAAGTCTTACTGCCATAATCCTTCACTTCATAAATAAAAAGTGTCTGTCCCTATTCGTCACTACTCCCCGGAACCAAAACGCCGCCAAAACAGAGAAGAAAAAATCCCAAAGCCGGCATTTCATGGGCAGTCAGTCCAGACTGTCTTTGGTCCCTGCCACTCGGACAGGCAGACATCACAGGTATTTCACCTCCACCACTGCGTGCTGGCTAATCTCAAGGTGTATCATTATAGGCTATTCCCCTCTTCGCGCCTGTCCACCACAGACAGGCTGTACCCCGGCTTTCCCGCTCGGCTCCTTAGATGCGATCTTTTTCACAGCATGGCTGGCAGAAAGAACATCTGCCCGATTGCTGCAGGAGTGTCACTGCGCCCCGGTTACGGCTCATGAAACGGCTAACGTATCTGAACTGCTGGATATGGCTGGCAGGATATGGCGTGATTCCATCCTGCGCTCGGAGCCCTGCATTCCTCTCCGGCATTTTTCAATGTGCGTTTTGTCTGCCTGTGTCGTATCCACACACGAGACATGAGAGGATTCCCGGAAGAGACCATCTGTCCAGAAAAAGTTCCTCTCATAAGGTACTCACAGAAAAACATGTTTTGAGGGGGTATTAATCAAAATATTTTTTTATTTTCTTTACCGCACCGTTTATGCTCTCCCGGATGTTCTTCTCTCCGACCCCTTCTTTCGCTGCAATCTGCCGGTATGTCATGCCCTCAAAAAAATAAAAATGCAGCCGCTCTCTCTGCACCGGGGTGAGTGACTGCATTGCTTTCTGCAGGGTTTCTATTTCCATCTGCCGGATGACCGTATCCTCTACCGATTCCCCAGTCAGCTCCACCAGATCTTCCGTTTCCCCTTCTGTATATCCGTCCTTGGTCGTATGTCTGATATCCCGCATTTCCTGTGCGTGGGCTTCTTTGCGGAACGTATCGACAAGTGCCTCGTAGACTTCTCTGGTCACATAGGTGTATTCCAGCTCACCAACTGCATCTTTATAAAAATCCTTGACTCTGATTCTGATCCATTCTGACATTCAAATGTCCTCCATTTCGTAATTTTTTTGAAATGAAGGACATCTGGCGGACCTCTGGGTTCTGCTTTACTGGAAAAAGACAATAAAAAAAGGTGCTGTTCCCATGCAAAATAAAGCATGCAAAACTGCACCCGGATGTTATCCTTATGAACTTTTCCCTTTCTGCCGCCCCCTGCAATCCGGTGCGGCATGAATTCCCAAAAACATGCCACGCCTTTCTTCTCCTAAGCCTTTTTGCGGTACTATACTTGGAAAGAAAGTTCGCTTCAATATAAGTGTAATAAGTCTTACGGTACCTGTAATAAGTTACCGTCTTGTATTGTCATCCCTCCCGTTTTCCAGAAAAAAGTCCCTTCCATTTGTTCGGAAAGGACTATCCATTTTCGGTATGTGATTGTATCCATAACTGTGCTTTTCCTACGAGCATGAACAGTGCCGTGATGAAGATTCCCGTATAAACAGCGTAAGCATACGGTATCTGGCCTGCATGCCACAAAATGCCAAGCACAGCCAGTTCCAAAGCTGCGATCAGCCTTGCTTTTCTGCCAAAATGCTTTTGTTCCTCTTTATCCAGTTTCCGGTTCTTGCTGTGCATGGGACTGAGTAAAAAAATAATCCCTGCGGACACCAGCAATACTGCCAGCAGCCATGCCAGCGATGTCTTGTAAAACACAGCCTGTGTATAAACCGGAACCAGCAACACCAGATTAGAACCAAGATAACAGAAAATCCTGCTGTCTGAGTGATATCCACCGGTATAACTGCGAAGAACCATAAAAGACAGGGTAAACACTGCCACAACCGCCAGTTGCTCTGTAAGCAGGCCGATGACCAGTGCTGTCACAACGTTTAGAAGCAGGATCATACCATTGCGTATTCCAAACTGGTATAATTCCTGCTCCTCCTCTTTTATGATTCCCCGCTCAACCATACGGTGGCTGAGCCATTTCGTCATGATTTAAAACCTTCTGAGTTTTTTGGAATCTTCCGGCATCTTGTCCTGTCCCAGATACCACATGCAGGAACGGTTCGTTGCCATGGTTGTCACCATAAGTGCCAGTGCTGCCATCACGCTCATGGATTTGCTGCTCAGTCGGTACATCCAGTTTCTTTTCTTCATTTTTAGTAAAACCCTCCTTTTTTTGATGTTTTCACTCTAACAGTTTCCATGTAAAAATCAATCTATCTGTAACAAGTTGCAGGTTTGCTGTAATAAGTTGCAGTCTCACTCCAGTTTTGCGATTCCGTTGAGCAGAAGGACTGCCTCAAAATGTTCCCCCTGATCTTTTAACAGAAGCTCCCCACCATATTTTTCTGCCACTTTCCGCACCGAACGGATTCCCCTGCCGTGTTTTATTTTATCTTTTTTGCTTGTCTGTCGATAGGAACCTGCCCCGGATGGCTTGCTGTTCTTAATGGATAAAAGCAGTCTGCCCTCCTGAAACTTTGATTCCACATGAACATACCGTTTTTCCTGTTCCACTGCCATCGCTGCCTCTATCGCATTATCCAAAAGATTCCCATACAGAACACCCATGTCCCCGATATCTACGGATACTCTCTGGGGGAGCAGCGTTGTAACCTGCATCGGTATCTCTTTCTCTTTTGCCTTTACGCTTTTTACTTTTAATATGGCATTCACCACAGGATTTGCGGAATAAATGATCTCTTCTGCCAGCCGGATGTCCTGTATCTGTTCCTGATACCGTTCCATGTCCTGATAGTATTCGTTCCGGTATAAGATTTCCCTCTGGATCATTTCCTCTTCGTGCTGTTTTTCTTCCACTGTCGTATACTTTTCAATCATCAGAAAAATTACATAATTAGTGATGATAATGACAAAGATGATGCACATGCACAGCACGACCATCTGTGCCGAGATTAATTCTTTTGCAACCTCTATCAGTAAAAAGCAACTGATCAGGCTGCATAAAGGTATCATTGTCAACATATATTGCGTTTCTTTTGGCATTGCTGATAGTCGAATGCTTTTTCCAGATTTCAGTCTGCAAAACACCTCCACAATTGTTGCTTTCAAAAGTGCCATAAAAAACACGATAAAATAATATGAAACCGTGGTATCGTCCAACACCTTTTCCATGAATGCCTTATTAAACAAATATCCTAACGGTTCTGCAACTCCCATAATCCCCATATACAGCAGAACCGCAATCAGCCTGCTTACAATCCCTGCCTCGTACTGGCAGACATATACACAGAGAATCGCAACCATCGTCACAAAATTCAGCCAGCTTATCCCCATCTGGTTCACCGCACTTCCAATCAGCTCGCACACTATCAGCAGAAGAACAGAAAACTCCATGGAAGTTTTTCTGTTTCCGATGAACTTCTCTAAATACCTGCGGTAAATGCAGAGGTCAAAAAGATTTATGACAAGCCTCACCCCATACAATGCCATGTCACATTCCTCCCTGCACAAATGCGATGTGCTTTTCCGTCAGCTCCTTCCGGTACCCTCTTGTCACTCCCAGCTCTGTGCCGTCCGTAAGCATGACCATGCCGCTGGATACGGAATGAACATGTTTCAAATTAACGATAAAAGAGCCATGAACGGCGGCAAACATGCGCTCGTCCAGTTTCTCCCATATTTCATTCAGGTTCATGTTGGACTGATATTTCATTTTCTTTGTGTGGATGATCGCCTGACGCCCCCGCTTTTCCAGATACAGGATTTCGTCAAATTTCAGACTGTACCGCACCCTGCGGTAACAAAATGAGAAACTCTGATTGGTCAGATTCAGATAGGTTCCTGCCTTCTCAAACAGCACGCGGAGCCTTTCTTCTGAGATTGGTTTTGGAATAAAATCAAATGTGACAACTTCAAATACACTTGGCATGTATTTGGTATAGCTGGTAAGAAACACCAGCAATGCCTTGGGATCTGTCTCACGGATCTGTTTTGCCACCGCCAGTCCGTCCATTCCAGGCATCTCAATATCAAGAATGTACATATCCGGCTTTTGCTCCGCATCTGCACATTCCCTCAATAATTCTTCCGGTCTGGTATAAAACGCATACTCCACCGCATAATCGATCATACGCAGTGTATAGCGTCTGATCCTTTCAATGTCCTGCTGATTATCATCGCAGATTGCTACCCTCATAAATCGTCTCCTTCTCAAAATATATTGATCAAATATACATCCCGGAGACTGTACTGCTTTAACGGCCTGTCATCAGCTTTCTCATATACGCAAGCATACGGTCTATAAATGCATCCCGTTCCTCCCTGCTACAGTTTGCAAGGAACAGTTCAATATCAACCTTATGATTTGTATCCCCCGTAACCAGATAAGTCGGCTCAATCCTGTACTTCTCATACAAGATCAGCATTTTCTCCGGCTGTAAGCCATAGACACCGCTTTCGATTTTTCGATAATGCTCTACCCCTACATCCAGCGTCTCTGCAAAAACTTCCTGCGTATATCCACTGTTTTCTCTGGCGGTTTGCAACCTTTTTCCGATCTGTATATTGATTTCCTTCTTCTCTGCTTTCATGGAATTCACCTCGCTTTTATGGTAATGATACCAACGAGAAATACCTGAAAACAGATTGCAACACAACACTTCAAAAGTCGTATTGCGACATATCTCCATAAACGAAAAGTGAGCAGCAGACACCAATCTGCTACTCGCCTTCTATCTTTCTTTATTCTAATTACATTTCCTGCTATTCCACCAGTTTCCCAAGCACCACATGATTATATTGGCAACTCACAATCTTTTAGCCAAAATCGCAGTTCCATAACAGTCACAGCAATTTTATATTTTACTTCGATTTCAACTTTTTCTGGTGGATTGGCTAAAAGCCTGTCAATATCTTTTTCCTCAACACCAGCCATTTTTGCTATCGTTAGCTTGGATATGCCATGATAGGAAACAAGCACTTCCAAAAAACCGCTTAATTGCCTATCCTTATCTTCAATCGCTCCAAAATACAGAAATCCTGCTTTACTAAGTATTTTAAGACGCAATGCAGGATCATCTGGCAAACATTCCACATTGCCCATTACTACTCCATCTATTGTTTCTTCAGTTATTTCTAAATATTTTGAAAGAGTATTTTTATTAAAACGATACTCCTCAATTAAAGAAGTCAACATTTCTGAAATATATTTTTTTTATCATATTTGTGCCTTAATCTCCACTTGTATCATTTACAATATTGCTTGTAACAAGTGTCCCTATGTGAAAGGCACACTCTACACTTTATTGTTGTTATCTTCCATTTTCCGAGCAATTATAACTTTTCCAATCTACGTTTATCAAATGCTCCAAAATTTAGATGCCAGCTCCCGATTTATGATAGATGAGAGAAAATTAGGATTATTATTCTGGAACACTTTCAGACTTTCAAAAAAAGCCGCTTTATTCTCTGTCTTTATATCTGAAAAAGTTGCATCCAGCTTCTGATCTTTTACATTTTTCTCCACATATTCCTCCGACTGCTTTTCGTAATTATCAACCATCGAAGGATTCTTTTTCACTGCCCCTTCATACCAATTTGTAAGGTATTTTAATGCATTAAGCTGTCTGTCCTCATTGCTGCTTTCTTTACTAATCTTCTGATATTCCGTGTATGCACTGCCGTCCATCGTCCTCATCATATCAAGCGCATTTGTAGTCTTTACAAGATTGCTGCCATGTCCAAGATATGTACCTTTCCCTACTCCATAGTCCATATTTCCGTTATTGTCAGCTTTTCCTGCGCTCGCAAGCTTTGCGATAGACTCCATTGCTTCCAAAAATGGTTTTCTGCTATCTTCCGGGATAAAATTCTCTGCCGCATATTCCGCTTTTTTCATACCAAGTGAAATATTTGCCTGCCGTTCTTCCTCTGTCATAGAGCCAGTATTTCCAACAAGGAAATTCTGACGGATGATATCATACACAAATCCCTGTTCCTCTTTGCTGCAGTTCTCCACCGCAGATGCAACCGCCTTGTCTGCACCATACATTCCGGAATATGCCGGAAGTTCTAGTGAGTTATCAACCTGCGTAATTTCTTTTTGGAACGCTGCATTTCTCGCCTCCATTGATTCCCGCTGCTCCTGTGTTACATTGGCATCCACTATACCTTTCTTGTTTTCCACAAGTGCAGCCATTCCATCTCCCGAAAATTCAACAATAACCGCATCTCCATACTGCGAACCGATGTCCTTCATCGCCTGCAGGGTTTCTTCCCTTGACATCTTGTCCATAATCTTATTGCCATGTTCATCTGTAGTGTTAAATTCATACTTTACAAGGGTGTCTTTCTTATATATACCATTCCCATATGAGGGAATATTCGTTGTTCCTCTGTAAAACTGACTGTAATCAATATTCATAATATACACTCTCCTCTACTTTATTTTTTCTTAGGTATTTGTGAAATACCAAAAGTCTCATAAATACAATATTTTTACCACATAAAACATACTATATTTTTATAGTTTCATACTTGTATATATATCTTATGCAAACATATAATATCTGCCTAAATCATCAACTTTATATACATTATTTCCGGTATATGATCTAAAGTGATCGTAATATCCTTATTATAGGTATCCTTCGCGAAACTTAATGCCCGGTACTCTGTAATATTGAATTCGTAATAGTCCACATCCTCCGTATCCGATAAACTTCCCTTTAAATATCCGTCCAGCTTATTGATAAGTGCCGTCAGATCCAGTGTTCTTCCAAACACATCCTGATCCGTATATTTATTTGTTTTCCAGAAATAATCATTGGAAACTTTACTATTTTCTACTGCAATATTTTTATCAGTGGGTAAACCTTTTTTCTTAAACTCATACCCTACAAGCTGCGTTTGCATTTCTACTGTGCGAGTTTTTACCATCTGTTCATTCTCCTTGTGTATAATTACTTTTCATAATCATAATACTTTTCTGAAACTGTACTCATACATATCCGAATACATGTTATCATGCGGTTGGGGCGTCAGCCTTCTATCCAATGCCGCCATATCCACCGTAAAACCACTGTCTGCCACAGAAAAAGCACCATTACTGAATTGAAACTCCGAAGTAAAGTCTGGAATCCCCAGATCACCGCTTGTCCGGTTATGTCCTATAATATTTATCAATGCATCCTTTATCCGCTCTATCTTGGCATTGTCCTTTGTTTTGTTAATCAGATTAGCAGCTTTTTCCGGCAGCCCGCCAATCTTTCCGTCTGGTGTCAGGTAAAGGTTCTCCAGAGAAATATCTTCTCCCGTAACCCCTTTTAAGTAACGCCTGACTTCCTGCACATCCGTGGCATACTGCCAGGTATTGGACGACAGATTTCCCACACTGTCAGCAATTCCTGTGTAATACTGATACATCCGGTCACTGTACTTTTCCTCTACCAGTTTCTGAACCTGCTCCCGGACTTCCTTATCTTCGATACCGCTCACTGTTACATTCCCATTGCTTTCAATCTTTATCTGCATTCCCTCCAGCTCATCACGGGAGATACCTTTGCTTTCCAGATCCTTTACAAAATCCTCGGAAAAATCATTTTTCAGTTCCGCCTTCTGCTGTGCTTTCTCAAAATCTTTCATGTTTGCAAAAATCTTCACATACTCCGTTTCCGCATCATCCAGTGTCTTTCCTTCTGCCATGTCCTGCAACAATTCATCCACTGTGCGCCCGCCTTTGTATTGTTTTTCTTCCGGCAGACTTTCAAACTGCTTCTGGTGGAGTTTCTCCATTTCTTTTGTATAATTTTTCTCTGTATCCATCAGGACTTCATTATATTTGTCGAGGTATTCCCTCCAATTTTCATCTTTCCGGCTGTATGCACCGTGAAGGTTCCCGAATGCCTCCCTTATGGCATCGGTCTTTTCCTGTTCTTTATTTTCCGTAACCTTGAAACTGATTTTATAATAATCATGCGGAGAAACTTCTTCCCCATTTTTGTTTTCTATTTTGATACAATATTTATTGGTATTTGTATCCCAGTTCGGGATGGTCAGTGTTTTACGTCCTTCCCCGTCCCATTCTGCCTTTCCGACCTGATTGCCATATTCATCATATAAGGTGAGGTCATAATCACAGCCTTCCGGCATGTCCATGTATATTTGAACCCCAAAATAATTCTGTATGGTTCGATTAAATGGAATGGAAAAGTTGTAGAAATCCACATCCTTTTTATCACTGAGATTTCCTTTCAGACTGCTGGTTTCGTCCTTAATCAGAAAATCCAGATCCAGAAACGTACTTCCCTTCTTCTTGTCCGAAACCTCATAAGTGGTATGCTGTCTGCGATAAGTGTCATTGCTGCCAAGTGTACAGGAATCTTCCTGAAGTGTCATATTTTTCTTCAGTTTTCCTTCAAAAAATGCCACTGTTTCCTTTCCAGACATGAAAAAAATCGGTTTTTGACGAAATGCCGCCCCATATGTAGAATGATTACTGTTTATTTCCATTTCTTATCCTTCCTCCCGAAAAATATCTTACCTGTATTCTTATGCTTTCCTGTCAAAAGATGAGCCTACAGTATAACAGGATTATCCGGTAAAATAATACTGCTTTTCTCATATGCTGCCGCCGCCAACTGGCTATTTAGATATTCGTTTTGTACAGCTTTTCGTCTTGCCTGTGCTCTTTTTACTGCTTCCTTTTCCTGTTTCTTCAAAATTATAGAAATTGATACTATGCATATGTATCAAAACCTACCTTAT
>OGLY01000500.1_pt1 | contig 16568 bp, 14 predicted proteins | sample 1573091 | NCBI WGS metagenome assembly OGLY01 (sample SAMEA2581916, study PRJEB24529) | metagenome | biome: Human gut stool | place: China | collected 2011
GTTTTGCCAGTTCACGCTGCACGGCATTCGGCTGTTCGCTGTACTCTGTCCCCCAGTGTGGAAATACCGTCACAAAATCACAGGTCTGTTTTGCTTCTTTGATCACTTCGATCAGTGCTGTGGCATCATAACAGGTAAACATTCCCGGCGCAGCACTCTCGATCTTCCAATCAGCAGACGGTACCACGCGCGATACAGCGATAAATCCATATTTTTTTCCATTTACTTCCATAATCTGCACCTCTTTTGCACGCTCCACCGAATCTCCGGCACCACCGTACAGGATTCCTACTCCGTCTAATGCACTGAAAGTGTCTGACAGCGCCGCTCTTCCATAATCTAAGGTGTGATTGTTTGCAAGTGATACAATATCCACCCCCATTTCATTTAACGCCCTTACATAGGAAGGACTGCACCGGAATGTGAACTGCTTGTCTGCCATCGGTTCCCCGCGGTCACTAAATGGAAACTCGTTGTTTACCATCAGGATATCGGCTGCCTTTAACTGTTCTAACAGTTCCGGTGAGACGACACGCTCGATCCCGCCGGCATCGTAGGCTGCCTTGAAAGCATTTGCAAAAAGAACATCACCGGTCAGGATGATGGTTGTATCGCCGGAGTCTTTTTGATTATCCTTGTTTGCTGTTTCATCTGATGCACTCCCAGTTCCAGCTGCTGTGGTTGTATCATCTGATTGATTCGCAGTTTCGCCTGCTGTGGCTGCATCATCTGATATGCTTCCATTTTCACCTGCTGTGGCTGCATTCTCTGATATGCTTCCGTCTTCACCTGCGTCGATATTCCACTTCCATCCGCTGTGGTTTCCCCATCCAGAGTGGCTTCCGCGTCAGACATCTCCGCCTGCTCCTCTTCTGCCGTCGCCCCCGGCGCAGACGCCGGTTTTGCCTGGCCGCCGGTTAAAATTGCCGCTGCGATCACGCCCGCCACAGTCAGTATGGAAAGTACATAAAGTACGATTCTGATTGTTTTATTCATAGATCCCCCATTTTTGCATTGTTTTGTTTTTCTTTGGTCTGAGAAACACTACAAAAATGACGCCGATGTACAACGATTGTACGCCGACGTCATTTTTATCATAATGATTTGCACCTTAATTGTCAACTGACACAGGATCTTAGTCTACTCAAAATCCACTTCAATACTTCCCATGCCACAGTCAAGTTCCATATTTTTCTCTGCCCCTTCATTTTTGACTTCTTTATCTCCGCTGATGTTTGAGTAAGTTTCACCATCCACATCAATCGAACCAAGTCCGCAGGAAAGTTTGTAGTTATACTCCTTTTCCTCGCCGTTTAAATCGAGTGTCATGCTTCCCATGCCGCAGTCTGCTTTCAAGTTCCCCTCAACACTTCCCTCCATGGAAAAATTGCCAACCCCACAGTCTAACGCAACATCACCATAAACTACACCGTCTGTAATCTCCACATTTCCAACGCCTACGGATACATCCATCTTTCCGTATACCTGAAACTGCTCTGCTTCAAAATTACCAGCACCGACATCCACGATCAGTCTGTTACAAGTGCTGTCAAAATCTTTCCAGCTCATGTCTGCAGCACCGATATCAAAATTCAGCTCATCAAAAGAACTTCCCTTGGGCAGATACAGAATGATCTGCGGCGATCTTTTATAATAGTGTTTTTTTGCATCGTATTTAATTTTTAATGTATCACCATCTAATCTGCAGGAATAATATTTCTCCTTACCGTGTTTTAATACAGCGCGGATCTTCGTACTGTCATCCGGTTCTTTGACTGTAATTTCTGCTGCGTCAATATCCAGCTTGATATTTCGAATGGAAGAGACATCAAAGCTGCTGTCTGCTCCACCTGCAGGTACCTCAGTAGAAAACTCCATATCACCGATATCTGTTATCATATCATCGTCATCACTATCATCTTCATCGCTATCATCGTCATCTTCATCAAAATCATCCATATCATCTTCTTCGTCATCTCCATCAGCACTGCTATAATAAAGTCCCACCGGACCAATATGCCAGTTTCCATACCGGAGTTCTCCATTCTTTGCCATACGCCATACAGAAGCCCCCATCGCAGTACTGACACCGCAGAAGATCAGTCCTGCACCAAGCAATGACACTGCAATGATTAACATAATTTTTGTAAATTTTTTCATGCTGCCACCCCACTTTCTTTCTTCTTTTCAAACGGTTTTTTACACAAACCGATGATTCCCCTGACTGCCCATGGAAGGAATACGCCAGACACCCACACGACCAGAAGTACTGCAAGGATTCCAAGTCCCAATACCAAAAGTCCTGCTCAGGTCAGTCCAAGCCCGACAGCCACTCCACCGGTAAATAAAGTGCTGAATCCAAAACCAATCAAAAGGAAACCTGCAAACACAAGTGATGCCATCACTGCAACCACTGCAACCGCAATGCCAAACAAAGTCGCAACAACCGCAAGAAGAAGTGATGCCACGACTAAAAGCAATGTCAGCCAGAACGGTGATGTAAGAACTACCACTACGATTGCTGCTGCACTCCATCCACCTTTCTTTTCTTTTGGCACCTCTTCGCTTTTCACAAACATATCATCGTTCTTATTCCACTCCGGATTTTGATCCGCCGGCATGCCATAAGATCCATTCTCTTTTTCCATGCCAAGATTTTTTTTGATGCTCTGGGCAACCTTCTCCGGTGATTCAAGCTCCGCTATGACGGATTCCTCATTTTCCTCGCCCGCATCTTCAAAATAACTGCGGTAAAACGCAAGCGCATCCGCTTTTTCTTCTTCTGATATTCCATCCAGAAGCTGTTCTAACTGTTTTAAAAATTCTTCTCTTTTCATAACCTCTAAAGCTCCTCTCCTGAAAATAATGCTGATATTTTCATGGAATAATCTTCCCATTCTCTCCGGTATTCAACTAACTTATCCTGCCCCGGTTCCGTGATCTTATAATAACGCCTGTTCCTGCCTCCGCACTCTCTGTCATATACCTCAAGGCATCCGTCTTTCTGCAGTCTCCTGAGCACCGGATACAAAGTGGACTCTGATACATCAATGGCTTTTCGTACATCCTGTGTGATTTTATAGCCATAGGTGCCTTCCTCCTCTTTCGACACAACAGCTAACACGATCGCGTCTAAGAGAGCGGCTCCTGTATTAAATACCATACGCTCATCTCCTTTTCTTTATAATATTCTATCTGTTTTAATATTATTTTCTTATTAATACTATATTTCGTATAATATAATTTGTCAACATTTATTTTATGGAAAATATTATTAAGGAATTCTAAACATTACAAGATCTTGCGATTTCATTGAATTTATATGAAACAAATAAAGCAATAAAAATACCGGCCTCCAATCGTTAGATTTTTAGGTCTAACTTTTGGGGTCGGTACACTTTTCGATATCATATCTCTTTTTTCATATACAAAAAATTATAACTGCCTTACTATTTCGCACCAAACAGATACACGCCGCGCTCTGTCACACGGATCTCCGGTATTACCGTAAGTGCCATAAAGGAAAGCGTGATAAATGGATCGATGTCCTCGGAAATGCCAAGTTTCTTTGCTTCCTCCAACATGTCCGCCACTTTTTCCGTGATCTCATCACAGGATTTTTCGCTCATCAGACCGCAGATTGGAAGCGGAAGCACATCCACGACTTTTCCACCGGAAGCGATAACATATCCGCCCTGATTTTCTTCCACACCTTTGATTGCTGCAAGGATATCCTCATCATTATCGCCCGCAACGATCAGGTTATGGGAATCATGTGCAACGGAAGTCGCCACTGCGCCGCCTTTGACGCCAAACCCTTTCAGCGGCGCAACACCGATCTCCCCTGTCTTTCCATGACGCTCTACCACGCAGATCTTGTTGTATACACCATCCGATTTGAAATATCCGTTTTCTGTCGGCACTTCCTCCACCAGATGCGTGGTCACGATCTGGTGCGGGTTCATCTGTATCACATCCGTTTTTCCATCACAGGAAAGCCTGATTTTCTCTTTGGTGACCTCTCCCACATGAACGGTATGAAGCAGCTCATCCGGAACCGGAACGGAATAATCTTTCGCATAATCTTCCTCTGTCAGAATACGTCCGTCCTTCATGACATCAAGCGGTCTGACCTGCTCTAAATCATCTAAAAATACGATGTCTGCACGGTAACCCGCACCGATCGCACCATAATTTTTCAATCCATAAAACTCTGCCGCCTGATAACTTCCCATCTTATAGGCTTTTGCAACCGGCACGCCAAGTGCAATCGCCTTGCGGATGCAGGTACTGATATGTCCCTCTTTGCGGATCTCCTCCACATGCTTGTCATCCGTACAGAAAGCACAGCGGTCTAAGCATACACCTGCATCTAACATTGTTTTGATCAGTGTCTCTAAATTCTTTGCACCACTTCCCTCGCGCACATAGATATGCAGTCCGGCACGGAGTTTATCGAGCACTTCCTCAGCGGTAGAACACTCATGATCGTTTTCCACACCGGCAAGACGGTATGCCTGCACTTCTTTTCCTCGGATTCCAGGCGCATGCCCATCAATATGTTTCTTGGCAAACAGCTCTAACTTGTCTGCCATTCTCTTTTCACCCTCACAGCACTCCATAAAACGCATGGTCTCACCGAGTCCAAGTACTCTTGCATTATCCACATATTTCATCATGTCAGAGGCAAGAAATTCACCACAGCCGTTTGTCTCCACATCCGTTGCAGGAACTGCGGAAGGCACCATAAAAAATACGTTTACCAGAAGTTTTGCAGCACATTTTAAGAAATAGTCCATTCCTTTTGTTCCGCTGACATTCACGATCTCGTGCGGATCGGCAATGATCGTCGTTGTTCCCGCCTTCGCAAGGACTTTGGCAAGTTCTCCCGGTGCTGCCATACAGGATTCAATATGCATATGCGCATCGATAAAGCCCGGCACCAGATATTTCCCGGTACAGTCGATTTCTTCTTTTCCCTCGTATTCACCTACGCCTACGATCGTGTCCCCGCAGATCGCAACATCCGCTTTTAACACTTCCTCCGTAAAGACATTCAGCACATTTCCGTTTTTCAATACGAGATCTGCTTTTTCACGTCCATTTGCACAATCTAACTTTCTTTTTCTCTCTAACATACGCTTCCTCTTTTCGTTATATATTTATTATGAAAATAACTTTTTAAAGAAATCTCCCACAGAAGAAATGATCGATTTAAAAAATCCACCGACAGCCGCTGCTATACCGCTATTTGAACTTCCATCTCCGTTTTTAAACGAATTGTACAAAGACTCAGCATAATCCACAAGTCCGTTTAAATCAATTCCGAGTGAATTGATCTTCTTGATCAGATCTATGATCTGCTGACGCTCATCATCCGATAACGTCACACCATATTTTTCACACGCCTCATCGATTGCGCCGTTGATTCCCGCATCATCTGTCAGATCATCTTTAGCGATCAGTGCCTTGATATACGCAATAAACTCTTCCACTTCTGCGTCGGAGACACCTTTTAAGGAATCTTCTAACTGACCGGTCAGCACAAGTTCATTGAGTGCCGTATCAACTACCGAATCACTGATCTCTTTTCCTGTCATCTCCTGATATGCTTTTAATACGCCTACTAAAGCCGCCGTTCCGGAAATTGGAGTTGGTCCTGCTACAATAATATCTGCATCTGTTACCCCTGCAGTAGTCAGCGCATTTTTATACATACCAACGGTACAATAATTAATATTTGTTGTGGAAATGTTTAATCCGCTTCCCTTATCCCTCTGTACGATCACAACAGAAGAAAGCGATCTTGTTCCAATCTGCGAGGATGAAATATAGGAATCTAAATACTGGTGTTCCTCTGCATTTGTCACATAGACCACATCATAATTTGACAGATTTGCCGCATCAATGCCCATAATAGAAAGAATCGTCGCTCTTTGAGAATCATTAAGATCTGCTCCAAGCGCAAGGTACGGTTTATCACTTGCCTTGATTGTGACATTATCGCTGTCCTCGTTTTGCACAATCGTTCCGTTGATATCCTGTGACGCCTGGTCTGATGTCACATTTCCATCCTGCTGTGGCGTCTGATCCGACGATATATTTCCATCCTGCTGTGCATCAGAATTGTTTGTCTGAGCCGAATCATCCAAATACTGAATGGAACCTTCCAGATCGTCACTATCTGCATTCTGCGCAGAATCCTCTGCCGAAGTTTCTGCTGCATTCTGCACATCATCTGTCTGATCTGCCGTCGCTGCAACTGCCCCTGCCTGTGCTGCCTGCACACCCACACCGGAGGAAACAGGCATCGCTGCTGCAAGTATCACACATAATATTTTAACTACTTTTTTGTTTCTCATAATAATCCTCACTAACACTGTCCATCCCTGCTTTATATTTTATGCAGGTAAATCTATCTTATATTTTATATCTGCGCAATTCTGACACTCATCCATGCACAGATATCCGCATAAACCTGATCGCGGTCTGTCTCATTTAATATCTCATGACGGTCTGTCTCATACAAACGGTAGGTCAGATCATCCACACCCGCATCTTTGTACATATGATAAACTTTTTTTACCCCTTCACCGAGGTCACCAACCGGGTCATCTGCCCCGGAAACCATGAAAACCGGCAGATCTTTCGGCACTTTTTTTATATTATCCATCTGATTGTCAAAATATACCGCTTCCATCAGCCCATAGTACCCGTTTAATGTAAACAGAAACGTGCAGCGTGGATCACTGTAATATTTTTTGACATGCTCCACATCCTTTGTCAGCCAGCTGTTGGTATAATCTTTTCCATAAAGGTCAAATTTGTGGTATGGCTTGCTGTAGGAAAGTTTCTGCACCAGTTTACTTCTGTAATTCCAGCCACGGAAAAAGGCTAAAAATTTACACAGCGACATACCAAATTTCATGGTGCCATCCGGCACACACCCAGTTCCCATAATGACCGCTCCACTTAAATTTTCACCATGCAGACACAGATATTTTCGCAGCATATAAGAACCCATGCTGTGTCCCATCATAAAATACGGTATCCCCGGATTCTCTCCCTGAACTGTTGTTCGCAGGCTATGCATATCCGCAACAAGCGTATCACTCGGATTTTCTGCAAAATATCCCCACTCTGTTTCATCTTTTACCGAAGCGCCATGCCCTAAATGATCGTGGCCAACAACCATAAATCCGCGCTCTGTCAGGTACTCTGCGAACTCATGATATCTTTCAATATATTCGATCATGCCGTGCGTGATCTGTAAAATTGCCTTATACTTTCCATCCTCCGGCATCCATTTTACCGCATGGATCTTTGTCGTTCCATTCGCAGATAAATACGTCATCTGTTCTTCTTTTGCCATATAAGTTCTTCCCTCATTTCTATACTGCTCTTTACTATGCCGCTGACTGTTTTGCATGCAGATATTTCATTACAGATTACTTACTCCATATCCAAAAGTGCTTTACATCCATTATAGATCTTTTCCAATTCATCCTCAGCAGATTTTTTTGCATTGATTTCTTCACGCAGTGCTGTAACCTGCACTTTTGCCTCATCCCCGAGTTTTAAGAAATCCTCCCCGGCCTGTTTTATAAAATCCGCAGCCGGTACTGCGTTGCCGGACATGTGCTCCCTTAAGGAAGTCTGTCCATTTTCATATATGGAAAGTTTCTGTGCACTGTCACTGTACAGTTTCATTACCATCGATGTAATACCCGCCTGCATTTCATTGATCTGTGCAGTCTGTTCTTTGATTTCTTTTTGCGCCTCTTCCATCGCGTCGATCTGTTCTGATAATGCCTTTAGTCTTTCTTCATACCGCTGTGCCACATTTTTGATCTCCTCCGCAGCATGAAGGAATTTTTCTCCATTCTCTCCCATTCTTGCTGCTTCGATTGCCGCATTCAATGCAAGCACTCCCATATTTTTTGCATCATCTTCCAGTTCAGCTGTCACATTTCCAAGACCATCCTGCTCTTTCGAAGCACGGTAAAGACTTTCTTCTAACTGTGCACACGGTTCTTTTAACGCCTTGTGCTGTTCAAAAACTTCTTTGATCTTTTCATTCTGCTCTGCCACCTGTCCAATAAAAATGGAATGATTTGCCTCAAAAGATTCCACAGCATTATGTACTTCAACGAATGTACTGTACAGTTCTTTTCCTGTTCTGCAGCTCTCTTCTGCCAGTTCACCCACACATTCTAACTTTTCCTCAAGAATTTCTATATTTTCTTCCATCTGGACACGGGATGCTGTCATCTGCACAGAATCTTCTTTTAATTCATCACTGTATTCTGCAATCTGTTTCTTAATCGTATAGAGTTCGTCCTGCAGTGCCTTCTCTTTCTTTCCACCAAACATATATGTCCTCCATTTACTGATAATTCTTTATCACAATCTGTATGCTTTCATTTCCCTGATACCTGTTTATCTCGGGATAATATACCACAGACATCCGGATTCCATTTGTCCTGCCAAGGAATGCCTGCTGCACTTCATTTTCCCCATATTTTCTTCCATAATATTCCCGGAATTCCTCCACATCTCCAAAATAAACAGCAGATATGGATTTTCCACGTTCAGTCTTAAGTGTCAGTTTTAATACATTCTGATTTTTCCCGACTACAACCGCACGATCGATTCCAAGATTCTTATCCGCAAACTGAGGTTTTACATTTGCTTTCCCGAATGGTTCTAACAACAACAGTTCATTTACCAGCGGAATGTCCGGATAATCGACGGGCATGGGAATATCTATTTTTATCTTAGGAATAAAATCTTCTTCTGTCAAGCCACAGCAGGCATTTATTTTCTCCCTGAAAATCTCTACATTTGCTTCCGGCAGGGAAAGTCCTGCTGCCATCGGATGACCGCCAAATTTTGTAAATAATTCCTGACATTTGCACAGTTCCTCATACATCGAATATGCCTCGATTGAGCGCCCGGAGCCTTTAACCCCATCCTCACTCTTTGTCAGCACAAAAGTCGGTTTATGACACGCCTCCCGGATTCTTCCTGCAATGATTCCTGCAAGACTTTCATGCACATCCGGCAGATAGACAACCAGGACTTTTTCACCCGTATTTCCCTCTTCCACCTGCTGCATGGCAAGTTCTACGCCCTCTGCCGTCATGTCTTTTCGCTGCGCATTCAGATCGACCAGTTCCGCTGCGATCTCCGATGCTTTTTTTACGTCCTCCTGCAGGAAAAGATTTAAGGCAATTTTCGCTGTCTCTAATCGTCCGCTTGCATTGATGCATGGTCCTAACACAAATCCGAAATGATAGGAACTGATCTGTTCCGGCTCTAATTTATTCTGTAAAATCAATGCACGCATCCCCGGATTCATGGTCGTATGGATCCGCTTTAATCCTTCCCTTACCAGGATTCTGTTCTCATCCGTCAGATCCATCACATCCCCGACCGTCGCAAATGCCACATTTTCCAAAAAATCGTAGGACTCCTCCACCGCAATGTCACATTTTTCATAGAGGATCTGTATCACTTTCCAGGCAACTGCAGCACCGCAGAGATTTTTATACGGATATGTACACTCCATCTGCTTTGGATTTACAATGGCATCCGCCTCACTTCTTTTATAATGGCGTTCTCCCCTCTCCTCCGTATATGGTATTTCATGATGGTCTGTGACAAGAACTGTCATTCCAAGACTTTTAGCGTGCGCGATCTCGCCTATCGCTGCAATTCCATTATCACAGGTAATGATCGTATCAATTCCCGCCTCATCTGCCTGCTCAATCAGATGATCGTTGATTCCGTAACCATCTTTCATCCGGTCCGGTATCTGAAAATCCACACTGCCACCGCAGCGTGTGATTCCTTTGTACAGAATATAAGTCGACATTACCCCATCAATATCGTAGTCGCCTATGACCCTGATCTTTTTCTGTTCACTGATCTTCTGCACCAATATATCCGTCAACCGGTCCGAATCCAAAAGTAAATGAGGATCGTAAAGTTCCCCAATTCCGCCTTTTAAGTATCTTGCGATTGCCTCATCCCCCATAACCTCACGATTCCGGATCAGCCTTGCCGTAACCGGACTTATCCCAAAACGTTTTGCAATTCCTGCAAAATCAGCGCCTTTATTTATTACAAACCATTTTTCCATATATTACCTCAAGCAATGTCAGCCCGCATGCCGGTGCCGTGTATCCTGCTCTTTCCCTGTTTTTTGCCTCTAAGATCTCTGACACATCCTCCGGAGTTCTTCTTCCATCTCCGATCTCGATCAGTGTACCGGTTAAAATGCGCACCATATTCTGTAAAAATCCATTTCCGGTATAATAGATCTGTATCTCTCCCGGCAGTTCTTTGATCTGTATCCGGGAAATCGTCCGAACCGTGGATTTCTTCATTTTTTTATTGCCGCAGAATGATTTAAAATCATGTGTTCCACACAGGTACTCTGCCGCTTTTCTCATGCGGTTTACATCAAGCGGTTCCGTATAATCATAAACATATCTGCGCTCGAATACCTCCGGTATTTTTCCTGTATGGATCCGGTAAAGATAGGTCTTTTCCACTGCCTGATATCTGCTGTGGAAACGCTCATCCACTCTCTTTACTTCACAGACTGCAATATCTTCTGGAAGGTACTGATTCAGATAAAATAAAATTTTATCCTCATCCCATTCCTCTCTCAGATGAAAATTAGCCGTCTGTCCTTTTGCATGCACGCCTGCATCTGTTCTGCCGGAACCGGTAACCTCCACCTGGTATCCTGCCATTTTGCTCAAAACATCCTGTAACTTTCCCTGTACCGTAAGTTCCGCCGGAAGCACCTGCCACCCGCGGTAACGTGTTCCGTCATATTGTAAGATCATTTTATAATTTGCCATATATCTCTGTTACCTTATATCTGATTTTCGGAAAAAATAATGCCACAGATAGTTTTCCTGTGGCAGTACATCAATTATAATTATTATACCTCTGTTTTCGTTAATTGACAAATCATAAACCACATTTTCCCTTCCATTATTTTATAATTCACACAAACAATTTAAACACACCTTTTGACAGACTGCATCATATAATAGAATGAATGAATTTACGAGGTTTTTCATGTCAGATATTGCCTATACACAAAATAATACCGATCAAGGTGAGTTAAAGATCCAGGTAACGGCAAGAAGAAGTAACCGTCCGATCACAAACGCCCGTGTGTCGATCTCCTATTCCGGTGATCCGGACAGTGTCGTTGAGGAGGTGAATACAGATGCATCCGGTATGTCCGAACAAATTACGCTTCCTGCGCCTCCGCTTGAATACTCGATGGAACCTGGCGAAAACCAGCCGTTCTCGCAGTATAGTATTCAGGTCGATGCTGAAGGATTCCGCCCGTTTACTGTGTCGGGAATTGAACTGTTTTCGAAGCAGCTGTCGCTTCAGGAAGTACGAATGGATGAGGTGGATGCACCGGGGAACCCGGTAGACACGATCGTGATCCCGGTCAATACCCTCTGGGGCGATTTTCCACCGAAAATCGCAGAGTCTGAGATCAAGCCGATCTCCGAGACCGGGGAGATCGTCCTAAGCAGAGTCGTGGTGCCGGAATATGTCGTGGTACATGACGGTCCGCCAAACGATACGACTGCGCGCGATTATTATGTGCGATACAAGGATTACATCAAAAATGTAGCGTCCAGCGAAATCTATTCCACCTGGCCGGATGCGACGCTGCGCGCAAATATCCTTGCAATCATGTCATTTACATTAAACCGGGTGTACACGGAGTGGTACCGGAACAAAGGCTACAGTTTCACGATCACCTCCTCCACCGCCTACGACCAGAAATTTACCTACGGCAGGAACATTTTCCAGAGCATCTCCGACATCGTGGATGAAATGTTCCAGAACTTTTTATCCCGGCCAAACGTCAGCCAGCCAATCTTAACGCAGTACTGCGATGGGGAACGTGTGACCTGCAGCAACTGGCTGAGTCAGTGGGGCAGCAAATACCTGGGTGACCAGAACTATGAGGCAATCGAAATTCTGCGCTACTATTATGGAAACAACATGTACATCAACACGGCAGAAGAAGTATCCGGCATCCCGGCTTCCTGGCCGAGAGTCGACCTTACGATCGGTTCGACCGGCGAAAAAGTGCGTCAGATCCAGGAGGAACTTGCACGGATTTCAAGATCCTATCCGGCGATTCCGACAGTTACACCGGACGGAATCTACGGACCTGCCACAAGAGAGGCTGTCGAGGTCTTCCAGCGTGTCTTCGGTCTGCCGGTCACCGGCGTCATTGACTACCGTACCTGGTATAAAATTTCTGAAATTTATGTGGCAGTGTCGCGCATCGCGGAACTGGTCTAAATGCAAATGGGGGCAGTCACACCAAATACTTTGTGCGGCTTCCCCCAATCTTTTTTTATGCTCAGATACGCGGTCTTTTTCCCCTTTCCGGACACTTTTCCACATATCTTTTTATTTTGCTTCTCTTATTCCACCGTCACTACCTTCGCCAAGTTTCTTGGCTTATCCACGTCAAATCCCTTGTCGGAAGAAACATAATAAGCAAGTAACTGCAGTGCCACGGATGCCGGCATTACCATAAATTCATCCTGCATATCCGGCAGATGGAAGGTATCATATGCACGGTCGATATCTTTTGCAAGACTTTCCTTGATAAAGAGCACGATGTCCGCACCTCTTGACCGTACCTCCTTGATATTTGACAGCTCTTTTGACATTAATTTTTCCTGTGTCACTGCTGCAACGACCGGCGTATCCTGCGTGATGAGTGCGATCGGTCCGTGTTTTAATTCGCCGGACGCATACGCCTCAGAATGAATGTAGGATACCTCCTTTAACTTCAGAGAACCCTCTAACAAAATAGAGTAATCAAGTCCACGGCCGATCATAAACAGATCTTTCGCCTCTAACACCTTGTTGGCAAGTTTATGGATCTCCTGCCGTCCCTCTAACACTTTTTTCATGACATCCGGCGTGCGCTGCAGCTCACGGATAAAACTCTGTGTCTCTTCCTGTGAAAAGACACCGCGAAGCTGTGCCATTTTTGCCACGATCAGATAAAATACAGCAAGCTGTGTCGTGTATGCCTTGGTACTTGCAACGGCGATCTCCGGTCCTGCGTTGGTATAGAGCACATAATCACTCTCACGCGCAATGGAAGATCCTTTTACGTTGATGATGGATAAACATTTCGCTCCACGTTTTTTTGCATACTTGACTGCCTCTAAGGTATCGATCGTCTCACCGGACTGTGAAACTGCGATGACTAATGATTTCTCATCGATGACCGGATCCGAATACATAAACTCGGATGCCATATCGACATCGATGTGCATATGAAGAATCGACTTTATCAGTGCCTGTGCCACAAGACCGGCATGCATTGCAGTTCCACATGCGATAATGTTGACACGCTCACACTGTGTAAAGATCTCATCCGGCACACCGTCTGCCGTAAAGTCCGGCATTCCACTTGTGATGCGGTTTGTGATTGTACGCTCGATCGCATCCGGCTGTTCCATGATCTCTTTTTCCATATAAAACGGATAACCGTTCTTTCCGGCATTATTAAGTTCCCAGTCTACTTCAAGATAGTCCGGCTCCACCTGATTGCCATTGAAATCTTTTAAGACAATGGCATCTTTTGCCAGTTTTAAAATATGATACTCCGGAACAACAAAATAGCGGTTGGTAAAACGGCAGAGTGCTGTCAGGTCAGATGCAAGCATAGCCCCCTCTTTGCAAAGTGTTGCGACGATCGGGCTGACATTTCTGACAGAGTATATCTCGCCCTGATGATCTTCGAATAAGATCACTAATGCAAATGTTCCTTTTAATTTGGAAACTGTCTTTTTGATGGCTTCATCCGGATCACCGGTATAAAACTTATTTAAAAGTGCAGCCACAACCTCACTGTCTGTCTCTGATTTTAAAACACTTTCCAGTTCATAGTCGGCGATCAGCTCTCTGTAATTTTCAATGATGCCATTGTGTACCAGAGTCACTTTTCCAACCTGGTGCGGATGTGCGTTTGTATCATTTACACCGCCGTGTGTTGCCCATCTGGTATGACCAATTCCACACTCTGTGATCAGTTTTTCTGACTCACAAATGGCTCTTAAATCTTTTACTCTTCCCGCACATTTATAAACTTTCGTCTGTTTCAGGCCAGTATCTGCCAAAGCAATTCCCGCACTGTCATATCCGCGGTACTCAAGAAGCTCTAACGCATCAAGTAACACTCCTTTTACATCTTCACTACCTGTATAACCAATAATTCCACACATAAATTTTCCTCTTTTCTATCTATCAACTGTTTCCGGCACAATCCCACCGGTACACTCATTTTTCCTGACCAGTTCCACTGTCAGAAGATCCTCTTCTGACAGCAAAAATATTTTTCAGGTTATCTTCTCCCTTATACCGTATTTGTTTTGCAGTCACCTGCATATTTGCCGGTATATCTCGCACCGGGAGTGTACGGAAGAGCATCCGCCGAATCTTCGATCACTCTCCTCCTCGTTAACCTGCTGATTGAAACACAGGTAATTCCTGAACATATCACAATATCTGTTCACAGAACCTTCCTATGCATTTTCCACAGGTGCATGGCGCTAATAAGGAGACAACAGACTGCATATCCTTCCGGCAGATCTGCTGTCACATTTATGTATCCGGTATACGGGCGCAAAGACCGCGTATCTGAACATAAAAAATAATATACTTTTTATTCAATTTTCAAGGTTCAACATGCTTTACTATACTATGATATGAAAAAAAAGTCCAGTGTTTCCCATCAAAGATGGCCGTTCAGACATTTTTTATTCATGCATCGATTTCCAGACTGATTCCCCATTTGGAATATACTGGCAGAATGCATCCACCATAATACTGCGGAACGGGCGGACCGCCTCTTCGAGTCCGAATGCTGCCGGGTAATCTTTCGTCACAAGATCAATGTCCTGTGCGATCTTTTCTGCAACTGCTGCATCTTTGATCGGCACGATACCAAACAATGTGGAGCAGTACGCCCTGCTTCCGGTACAGGATGCCAGATAGGTATATGCAAAATTTTTCCACTCTTCCTCAAGTATATATCCACAAACATCTTCCACATCAGCATCCTTTTCCACATTTTGTTTCTCATCTGTCCGGATACCGAGCTGCATAAGATATCCACAAAGTTCTTTTTTCTGTCTTTTTTTCTGAAAAAAGGATACACCACCTGCACTGGCTGCCTGTATCATCATCCATGCGCGCAGAAAAAGATCCGCACGTTTTTCTGCCGGATGATCTCCAAAGCGCTTTCTTAAAATCAAAAGGCGTTTTTCATCCAATGCCGGATCTAACTTCTGTTCAATTGCAAGCTGCAGAATACGTTCACGTTCATTAATATCCTCAATCTCATAATAATGGGCGGGCCATTCCGAAAGATAGTCCACGTTTTCATTATTCAAAAGCATTTACTCTGTATCTCCTTCCATATACGAATCCACATCATCACAGGTCACTCTCGCATAAGGCAGACGGATATATTTTCCATCGATCAGATTCAGATCCGACAGATCACCTCCGGTGGAAAGCTCATATGCAAGATTTAACATTGCATCTGCCTGGCCTTCCTTATCATTATAGACCGTTCCGATCATCTCTTTATTTTTGACCGCCTCTAGCCCTACATCAGTCCCATCAATTCCAATGACCGCCGGCCATTCATCCTTTGTAAGACCAGACGCTTTGAGCGCATCGATCGCACCTAGCGCCATATCATCATTATTGGCAATGACCAGTTCAATGCTGTCACCAAACTGTGACATAAGCTGTGCCATTTTCGTCTGCGCCTGTGCACGATTCCAGTTTGCGATCGCATATCCCAGCTTTTCTACTTCCACTCCACTGTCGATCATTGTGCTGACCGAATATTCCGTGCGGACGATAGCATCCTGATGACCGGCTTCGCCCTCCAACACCACATACTGAAAAATCCCGTCTCCGTTTTTATCCAGTGACTGATCGGTCAGAAATGCTTCCGCTGCAAGCTCTCCCTGCATGATACCGGACTCAAATGCCTGCGCTCCGACATAATAAAGCCTCGTCCAGCGCTCTAAATCTTCCTCCACCAGTTCGCGATTGAAAAAAATAACCGGAATATTGTTTTTTTCCGCAAGATCAATGATTGCGGTAGGATCCGTCCTGTCCACCAGATTGACACAGATCACATCGCATCCCTCCGTGATCATGTTTTCAACCTGACTGTTCTGCGTCGACTGGCTTGCCGATGCATTGTAAGTGTCGATATTGATCGCAACACCCGTCTCTTCTTCTTTTTTTGTCGCATAATCATTAAAATCTTTCATCATTTCTGATACAAATGTATCATACTGATCATAAACAGATATGCCGATCTTAATGCTCTTTTTGGCATCTTCCCTGCCGCCGCAGCCGCCAATTACCACACTCATGACTAAAATTCCACCAAAAGCCACGGTCATTTTTTAACTTTTTTTACTACTCTTGCTGTTCCCTTTCCTATTGGGATGTTCACAAAAAGA
>OGLY01000520.1_pt1 | contig 16093 bp, 10 predicted proteins | sample 1573091 | NCBI WGS metagenome assembly OGLY01 (sample SAMEA2581916, study PRJEB24529) | metagenome | biome: Human gut stool | place: China | collected 2011
TATGCCATAAAATAGGCTTTCCACCTATCTCAATCATTGGCTTTGGCTTAAACTGACTTTCCTCACTTATTCTTGTTCCGAAGCCACCGGCTAATAATACTACTTTCATTTATTCCTCCGCATTATGTATAAAACTCTCATATATGATGTAAAGTCGTTTAATGTTACTATCCCCTTTGCCTCAAAAAATATGTTTTACTTACGACAATAACTAACAACATGCTCATGTATGATGTTTAATAAATTAAATATTCATTAATTCTCTATCATATATTTAATGGTTTAATCTAGAAAATTATACGCACACAAAATATAATTGTCAAGTTGCTATACTAGTTATTAAAAATACAATAAGCATGTTACTGTTTACATGTCAACAAATCCATATAACAATAATAGTGGACAGATGAAATGAATTCTCTATCTGTCCACCATTATTACTTTATTATATTTACCTGAACCTATCTCCTCTTCTATAGCCAAACATTCTCATAACACTGCTGAATCTGAATTTCCTTCCTGAACAAAAGTCAGAATTGCCTGAATCACCATAGACTTTCCAATTGAATTTCTACCTGCAAACAATGTCAGATTGTTTAGTGTAAATTCTGAATCACAGGGTACTTCAAAAGCAACTACTATCACTTTCAAAAGATACTAAGTCATCTCCCATTCTCCGCTCTCTCCCTCTGCCACTTAGCCTCATCACAATACACATCATACAATCTGTAATATATATCTGCTGCCTTAGTGTATCTTGTGCTTAAGTAATCTGCATTCTCTTTATATCTTTCTGCCATATTCTTTTCTTCTCTTCCCTGCGTAGGTGTATATATTCCACGACCATAATATATTGCATTTACATATTGATCTATCATATCTTCATCTGCATATTCTTCCAGCATCTCTCTTACAGCCTCACATGGATAATATCCATCTTCACCAGCTGGTGAATTTGCCAGAAGTCTTCCCATATGATAACTAAAGCGGTCTATCTGCCCGTTCTTTCTAAGCAGTTCCCTAAAATGTTCTATCCATTCTTTGATTTCTGTAGTATCCACTTTTCCACACTTTTCTGCCGGACAGAATTTTGTCTTTTTATATATATGATATACCGCTTCTATGTATCTGTTTTTCTCCTCATTCTCCTCTTTATTTTGCTCTTTTGATAACATTTCAGCATTATCTGTTGTAGCAGCCTCTGTTATTTTTTCATATTCTTCAATTTCTTTACTTTCCTTATTACCTACATTCCCATTCACTCTATCCTTTTTAAACAGCAAAGATACAAGTTCTGCATAAGCCTCTGGTGATGCTTTCATACTCTTCTGAAATGCTTTCATATCATTCCACTTAAGTACACCTGAGTATCTTATTTCTATAGAAGCAAGTACATTACATTTTTCATCATCATCCATATACTCATCCTGTAGGATTGAAATTAGTTTCTTAAGGTAGTATGGCAGCTCTGATACGTTCTTTATATTTTCCATATCTTTTATTTCTATGAAATAGTCATATATCTGTGTTTTCGTAAAATCCTTTTCTCTCACTACACCATACAACATCATAAGATACACTTCAACAGTTCCATATTTCCTACATTCTTTAAGCGCCCATATATATTTATCTGTCATATAGCCTTCTGCATTTTCCCAGAACATATGCTTAATGTGTTCTGGGGCATCATTAATCTTTGGTATATTTTCGCCCGAAAAGCATGATTCCAGTCTATATATCTGTACTATAAATTCATCATCCAGCTTTATTTTATCCTGCAATTTACTGATATGTGAATATATATCAACACCCCTAACGGCAAGTTCACGGCAGTAGTCTATTGCCATCAGTTTTCTATGCTCCTGTGCTTTATACAAAATTAACAGTATATTTTCATCATAGTCATCGCTAAAATAGATGCCAAGCCAGCTTCCAAGTGTTGTCCACTTTTCTTTTGCACATATGGATGCAAGCCTGGCTATGCTAAAGTTTTTCTGTCTGAATTCTTCAATCTTAGTCTTTATGAGCTGCTCTGATGCTTTTTTATTTTCATTTCTTCTGTTATCCTCACCATAAGGTACTGGATTAAGCAAAATACCGTTATTTTCCTGTATAAACAGATATTCGTATTCATATTCTGGTTCTTCTGTATGTATTTCATCAAGAAGCTTCTCATACTGTTTTATGACATTTTCCGGAAGTGCCCATTCTGCAGTATTAAAGTATCTGTTATTATATATTTTATTTCTCAGATGATTTTTAATATATATTCTTTCTTCGTCTGACATCTGTGTCACTTCATATAACATATTATCAATTAATCTGTCCTTGTTTATATCTGGTATATCTTCTGCTATATCAAGTAATGCCTCCCAGCGCTCCGGCTTAAAGTTTGCTTCTTTTATAAGAAGCTTCATATACTGGCTTATCGTATCTTTTAAATCTGACTGTATAACGCTTTCCGTTGTCACGTACTCTCTATAATGTGGCTTTATTATACTTCCTATTATACTGCTGCCTGACGGCAATGCTTTATATACGTGTTCCCATCCGTTTTTATCATATATAAGTGCCATCTTTGCTGCGCCAGCCTTTTCATCAACTGTTCTGAATGCTGACAGATTAATCCAGCTGCATATCACCTTCTTTATTGAATCCTTAGGTGAATTAGACTTATACTTGTAACACATATCATCTACACGCAGCAGCCATTCAAACGCTTTTTTAGCATATTTTCTCTGGACAAGCAACGTATCAACTCCCCATAATATATCTATATATGAATTTCTTTCAAACATTATATTATCACTCTGGTTTGCAAAAAGGCTTAACAAACCTGTGGGATTACTCCACTCATTTTCAAGTCTTTTAAGAATAACTGATGGTGACAGTTCGCATAATTCTGTAAAGAATTTTGATATGTATTTCCACTGCTTCTCATCATTTACATGTGCTATTATTTCTGTAACAACAGTATCCATTATTTTCTGTGAACGCCAATTATCCTTAATGCAGCCTTTCATAAGAAGTGCGTTAAGCATGCCTTTTCTTATATTTCCTGACCAGAACAGCTTTTCCCCTTTGTATTGAGCCTTGAATTTTTCTATATATGAATATGTAAAAAGTGATTCTGTCTCAACCATTACATCTACACATACTTTTGTAAAAGTTTTCCACATTTTACTATCTGTTGATATATCAAGATATTCCCATGTATTCTGCACGCTTGCCAGATAATATTCTCTTTCGCTTCCAGTTTTCACTATGTGTACAAAAGGTTCTTCATCATATGAATATTTTCTTACCTGTTTGATGAACTCATTATATTCAAGTTTACTAAGCTCTTCTATAACTGCCTTATCACCCTCCGCATCAGTCCATTGTCCTACTAACATACAAGTAATTTTAACATTGTCTGGCAATCCGTTAATCCATTCCGGCTTTTTTAAGAATGCGCCATTAAATATTTTTCTTTTCATTGGTATATATAATCCATGTGTTTCACTCACCAATGCATCTGCTTCACTTACATCCATTCCAGCACGTACAAGTGCAAGTCTTAGTGTTGAATATGTTCTTGGGCGCAGTACTATTTCCTTATCTGAAAATGATGGCAGCCCATCTGTAAATATAAATATATTGGTATTATTTTCTATTACAACTATCTCTTCCGCATAAAACCAGGGTATATATATATTTCCCGTCTCACCTATTGCCGTTAACTTATCCCAGTCTTCCTTACTTTTTACAACGAATATTGGACGTTTTTCTTCTGTTTTCCACAGTTCATTAACGACACAATATATCGCCTCTTCCATGCATCTGGCTCTTATATATATTTTTTCATTATTTTTTTGTTCATTAAATTTATTTATAAAATCATCATCATCTATATCAAAAAAATCTATTCCAATCTTAGGATTAACTGTTTTTCTTTTTAACTGGATATCAAGCTCATCCGTTGAATATACAGACATGCTGTTTTCTGCATATATCCTCATCTGATTACTTATATTTTCAAGCTTCTGGATAATCTGCCCACTTACTTTCTTTTGTTCTTCTCTCCAGTCACTCTGAAAGTATCTATCATATTTATCTGGTGCAGCTTCAACAAGCTCATACAACACAGCATTTAATATTCTGTCAGCATACAGATATGCTTCCTCATGAGGTATCTCGTATGCACTCATAAGATTGGTAAGTCCGTTACTAAGTCTTGATTTAAGTGTATATCCTGAATCTTTTGCAAGCTCTGCTGCCAATGCTTCCAGATTTTTTTCACATAAAATGTCAGCTATATCATCTATTATCTTATCTGCATCTGATTCATGTTCGATAAAAAATCTACTGTTGTCAACAAGCAGTTTTTTAAGTGTCTTTTTATCTTTTATTTTTCCTAAGAATTTCTTTCCAGTATCCACCAGATAATTTACCGCATTATTTTTAACTATTTCTTCAAGTAATTCGTCTACAACCATATGCTCCCTCCAACTATCCCGTTATCAGTTTATTTTTTTCTTTATATTCCTATCTTTCTATTTTCTATTTTATTATAAGTCCATCAAGGTTTATATATTTATCCTATATATTTTTTATATTTTTTATTTATTATGTATTGACATTTTAAATCACACATTATATAGTATAACTATACTTAATTAAGTCTTGAATGTGCATTATACGCTTATATTAAAGTTCTATATTACGCATTTCTTATGTATCACACTGGATTCAGTACAGCATTTTATTATCAGATTTTACCCATATATACACAACAAGGCATGATTCTATATTATGATCATTTTATCATATGATGTACCTGATGTAACAACTCACTTGTTATATATTTGACCACATGTTAAAATATATATGATTTCATAGCAGAATTGCCTGTTGTTAATTTTACTTATTTAATAAATGAAGTTTTAAGGAGATTTTGCTTATGAAAATTAACGATAAAGATAATAATTATTACAACAAAAAAACTGATAACAATATAATTATTAAAAATGATAGTAGCTCCTCTACTACAACCAAACGATATAGTGATAACGTATTTTGTCTATTATATTCAGATAAGAAGAATTTACTGGATTTATACAATGCCCTGAATAACTCATCTCATACAGACACTGATAATCTTAGCATAACAACGCTAAAAGGTGGCGTGTATATGAAGTATAAGAATGATGCCTCATTTGTATTCAGCTATGAGTTATATATGTTTGAACAGCAGTCATCACTTAATTTTAATATGCCATTAAGGTTCTTACACTATGGCTCAGAAGTATACAGGAATATATTTCCTAATAATATGCTTCATAAAAGAAGTATGCTTAAGATTCCAACTCCACATTTTATTACATTCTATAATGGAAGAGAACGTATGAAAGAGCGTATTAAAATTCTTAAGCTGTCAGATATGTTTGAACATCCTACAAAGCATCCAGAGCTTGAGTTAATCGTTACGGTTATTAATCTTAATCCTGCTGAAGATGCAACTGATATTATACATAGCACTACTGATGACAACTTTTTTGATAATAATATCAGACCAGCCATAAACGGATTATTCACGGATAACATATTAAACCGCTGCAAGTCACTCAGAGATTATATGACTTTTGTCACCAAAGTACGTAATAAAATGGATTTATCCGGTCTGGATGTCAGGACATCAGTTATCGAAGCTGTAGATGAATGTATCAAAGAGGATATTCTATCAGATTTCTTTATAAAGCATAGAGAAGAGGTGATTGATGTGAGTATATTTGAATACGATGAAGAAGGCGTTATGGAGATTCTCCGTGAAGAAGCCCGCACTGCTGGACTTGAAGAAGGACGTATAACCGCAGCTATCGATGCCATTAAAAATATCATGACAAAGCTTGGCAAATCTGCTGATGAAGCTATGGACATACTTGATATTGATATTGATAAAAGAGAGGCCATTAAAAAAAAGCTGCAATAGTTATTTACCCGATTAAATATTAAACAATAAGTGGGGCGTAAACATTAAGAACATATTTCTTAATGCTTCGCCCCACTTATGTACTTTATCTGACAAACTCACAACTGTTATATTTTATATCTTCCTAGAACTGGTTATCTTTAAAGAATTCCCGCTTTCTTTCAATCATCTCATCTATTCTGCTGATATAATTCCTTACATCCTTGACATTCTCTATTCTCTCAATCCTTACTGAATGATTATCATCCGACTCATTATGGAAAACAACCTTGCTGCTTGCTCCGGCTCCACATGCTATTATGGTCTGTTTTTCCTCCATAATAAGTATGTTATATATACACTCCTTACCTTCCTTTGAATATCCCACATTTTCAAAGTTTCCAGCCATATTCTTCTGTCTGTACATATAATATGGTTCCATATCAAGCTTTTTTGCTGTTTCCTCTGTCATTCTTATGATCTCATCCGTATTCTTTGTTGACAGCTGCTTGTACTTATCTCTCCATATATTAAGCGCGGCTGCTCTCTTTATGGCAAGTGAATGTACCGTAAGACTTTCCGGATTCATAGCCTGTATCTCGCTAAGTGTATGCTTTACTTCGTCAACATCCTCACCGACAAGACCAAGTATTATATCCATATTTATATTATCGAAGCCTTCTTCTCTTGCCATATTGTATACATTCTTTATCTGTTCTACAGTATGCTTCCTGCCTATCAGGTCAAGTGTTTTCTGGTTCATAGTCTGTGGATTAATCGATATTCTTCCAACGTTATGCTTCTTAAGAACCTTTAGCTTATCTAAGGTTATGCTATCAGGACGACCTGCTTCTACTGTGAATTCATGGCATCCATCTATATCAAACAGTCTTTTAAGCTCCGTTATCAGTCTGTCAAGCTGCACTGCACTAAGTGTTGTTGGTGTACCACCACCAAAATATACTGTATCAAGTCTTCTCCCCTTCATGGCTCCTGATACGAATTCCATTTCCTTAATAAGTGCATCAAGATAACTATCAACGTAATCTTTATAGGCTCCTAGTGCATATGATGAAAATGAACAATACAAGCATATACTTGGGCAGAATGGAATTCCTATATACAGACTATAACCATTTTTATAATCTATACGATTCAATATATCCATTTCTTTTCTGGCCACATTAAGTGCAAGCTCTGCCTTCTGCCCACTTGCCTTATGCTTATCCATAAAATGTCTTTTTATCGTTTCTTCGCTTTCACCATCTTCAAGCATCATATATGCTATCTTACTTGGGCGCACTCCCGTAAGATATCCCCATGGAAGTGTCTTTCCGGTTTTTTTACTAAGATAGTCGTATAGATATGACTTGAACTTATCATGCATCTGGCTTTTATTAAGCCCTGTAACATCTGGTACCTTTATGTCTATAATAGTATCAATAATATCCACTGATGTATATTTTGAATCGTCTTCTATACTATCTTTATGATTATCTTTTAGATTCTCTTCTGTACTGTCTTTATGATTATATTTCGGATTATTTCTTGAATTATCGCTTTCTTTATATGCTGTAACCTCTGTTCTTGGATAGAATGAGCGCACCAGCACTATGGCATCATCATAAAATGTATTATCGTCTATTTTAATATATATCATCATTATTCCTCTCTGTATACAGTTTCCCAAAAAAACACTACCTGCACACAATATTAAATATTCTGTCTAGTCTATATATACATAAAATATAAAATTTATAAATCAATTCTAAATTGAAAATATTAATTCACCAGAAACGGATTATTCACTCTTTCATAACCAACGCTTGTGCCTTCTCCGTGTCCCGGATATACCTTCGTATCATCAGGAAGTACCATTACTTTTTCTTTTATTGAACGCACTATTTCACTCATGCTACCTCCAGGAAAATCCGTTCTTCCAACTGAGCCACAGAATAATGTATCTCCTGAAAAAAGCACTCCTATTTCTCTTATATAATAACAGCTTCCACCTTCTGTATGTCCCGGTGTATGAAGTGCTTCTATATCAAAGCCTGCAAGTTTAAGTATTTCGCCATCTTTATGCCATACATCTGCTTTTACTGAAAGCCTAAGCCCATATGCTTCACCAAGATTAATATGTGGCTGTTCAAGTGTATTCTTCTCATCACATGATGCATATACTTTAACATCATATTTATCTCTTATAGCATCTGCTGCCATAATATGGTCAAAATGTCCATGTGTTAACAATATTCCCTTAAGGCTGCATCCTGATTCATCTATCATTCTGCTTATCTCATCCTGGCTGTCTGCCGGATCTATAAGAACACACTCTTTAATATCCATATTACATAACAAATAGCAGTTAGTACCTACCATTCCTAATATTCTTGAATCTATTTTATACATAATTTTTCCTTTTCTTTATATTATTATTTTTAATATTTGCCGCCAATTCATGCATACAGTCGGACCCATTGCTTCGCAATTTATAAGAATCTATATATCATCGTAATATCATTATATGCTATCAAAAAGCCGTTATCAAGAATAATCCCGACAACGGCTCTAAACTGTAACATTTATATGCTATATTTTACACATTATGTTTGTTATTTACATTCTCTATTGCTATATCCATCGCACACAAGCTTCTGCATTATCTAAATTCAGATAATACCTTTTCTGCCAATACTTGTCTTTATCAGCCCGTAGCTCTCTCAATATCTGTGACGCCATCTATTTTTCTTAGCTTGTCGATAAGTCTGTTAAGCTCTTCCTTACCTGATACAACAAATCCTAAGTTAATAGTTGCAATATTCTTCTTGTTTACACGGCTGTTCATGAATCTTACATCTATGTTAGCTTCTGTAAACAATCTTGATATATCAACAATAAGACCTTTTCTGTTACCTGCAAATATGTTAATCTCGGCACTGTATTTTTCATCTTTGTTCTCTGTCTGTTCCCACTCTGCTTCTATGAGTCTTGCACGCTCACTTGCCGGGAAGTTTAGTATGTTGATACAGTCTGTTCTGTGGATTGAGATACCTCTTCCTCTTGTAACAAAGCCTACTATTTCATCACCTGGAACAGGATTACAACATCTTGAGAATCTTACAGCAACATCGTGGATTCCTTTAACAACGATTCCACCCTTGCCCTTTTTATTGTCCTTCTCCTTTTCTTTGCTTTCACTTGCTGCTATCTGTTCAAGTGCCTGCTTGTCTGTAATCTCAGACTTCTTTGTCTTTAAGTATTCTTCATTAAGCTTATTGACTATCTGTCCTTCTTTTAAAGCTCCATGTCCAACGGCAGCCATAATAGAATCCCAGTCCTTATAGCCATATTTTCTTAAGGCCTTTTCTACGAATTCAGGCTTATTTATCTCTGAAAGAACTATACCCTTTCCTTTACAATAGTTAGATATAAGCTCCTTACCCTTTATTATATTGTCTTCCTTAAGCTCCTGCTTAAACCACTGGTTAATCTTGTTACGTGCCTGTGTGGACTTAACCATAGATAACCAGTCACGGCTTGGTCCCTTTGAGTTCTGTGAAGTTATAATCTCGATTCTGTCACCATTTTTTATCTCATAATCAATATTAACAAGCTTTCCGTTAACTCTTGCACCTACCATCTTATTGCCTACAGCACTATGAATACTGTAAGCAAAGTCTATAGGGTTAGAACCTGCCGGAAGGGTCTTTACATCTCCTGTAGGTGTGAAACAGTATACCGAATCAGAAAACAGATTAAGGTCATTCTTAATAGATGATAAGAATTCCTTATTGTCTGACATATCTCTCTGCCATTCAAGTATCTGTCTTAACCAGCTAAGCTTAGCCTCTTCACTCTTGTTTGTCTCACCTGTTTTGCCTTCTTTATACTTCCAGTGAGCTGCAATACCATATTCTGCTATTCTATGCATTTCATATGTTCTTATCTGTACTTCAAAAGGCTGGCCATTGGATGCTATAAGTGTTGTATGAAGTGACTGATACATGTTAGGCTTAGGCATAGCTATATAATCCTTGAATCTTCCTGGAATAGGCTTGTACATCTCATGTATTACACCTAAAGCTGCATAACAGTCTTTAACTGTATCAACCTTAATACGCACTGCAAATATGTCATATATCTGATCAAGTGTCTTATTCTGGTTAACCATCTTTCGATAGATTGAGAAGAAATGCTTAACTCTTCCATCTATCTCTGCTTCTATGCCGGCATTGCTTATATGCATACCGACTTCCTTTATTATACTCTTTATAAATGCTTCTCTGCCCGGTCTGTTGATATCAACCTGCTTTACAAGGTCATTGTAAGTATCAGGCATAAGATATTTCATGGAAAGATCATCTAATTCTACCTTAATCTTAGATATACCAAGCCTATGTGCTATAGGAGCATATATATCCATAGTCTCTCTGGACTTTTCCACCTGCTTTGCTGGTGACTGGTACTGCATTGTACGCATATTGTGAAGTCTGTCGGCAAGCTTTATAAGGATAACTCTTATATCCTTAGCCATAGCAAGAAACATTTTTCTTAAGTTTTCTGCCTGCACTTCTATCTTGTCATGCTGATAGTTAAGCTGTGTAAGCTTTGTAACACCATCTACCAAAAGTGCAACCTCATCGCCGAATTCTTTTGCCACATCTTCACTTGTCATAACAGTATCTTCAACAACATCATGTAAAAGACCAGCTATAATAGACTCTTTATCAAGTTCAAGCTCTGCTAATATAATAGCAACACAAAGTGGATGTATAATATATGGCTCACCTGACTTTCTAAACTGGCCTTCATGAGCCTTCTTTGCAACCTTATATGCACGTTCTATATCTGAAAGGTCAGATGATGGATGGTACATTTTAACTTTTTCTATAAGGTCATTATAAAGCTCCTCCGGGCTTGTAAAATCTGCCGGCGTATCCACTGATTTTTCTACTTCGCTTGTCTTAATATTCTTGTTTCCTGCTAATTCTATATTGCTCTCTGGCATATAATCTCTCCCCCTCGTGTATCTATAATCCGGGTGCACAGCCTGTATATGACTGTTTTATTATATTATAATTTACTCGTTCGTTAATGGTTATAATTATACCTCAGCGTATAACTTTTCCATAAATTCTCTTGTTGCCACTGCATTTTCCGGAACAGTGTTCTCAAGTGTACAATGAACATATGGCTTATGTTCCTTGATTTTCTTAAGCAGAAGTGGGTAATTAAGCCCACCTGTTCCTGCTGCTATTGACTTAAGCTCATCATTCTCAACTACATAATCCTTGCAGTGGACTACTGCAATATCTTTTAATAACAGGTCAAATGCCTTTTCTATAATCTCATCCTGTTTATCAATGTTTCCTGTATAAAGAAGGTTAACAGGGTCAAATATAATCTGAAGGTTTGGAGAATCTATAGCATCAAGCACCTTTCTTGCCCTCTCAACTGTGTTGACTATATGCTTCCATACAGGCTCTATAGCTACTATAACGCCAAACTGTTCTGCATATTTAACTATAGGTCTTAGGTTATCTATAAAACACTGAAGTGCCTCATCTGAATGATTCGCTGGTTCATACTTGTACTCTTCATTGACAGCACCTGTCTCTGTTCCAACAACTCCACATCCAAGTATACTTGCAAATCTTATATGTGCTTTATACTTCTCGACTATCTCCTTATGCTTTTCAGGATTAGGATTGCAAAGATTAAGATAGCATCCAAGAACTGCCACATCAACCTTATTCTCTGCACATAACTCCTTAATATACATAGCAAGTCCAGGTGTCATAGTCTCAACTCCCGGCTTAAACTCCTTTATAGACTTTGAAAGTGCTATATGCATACAATGAAATCCCTGCTTATGTATGTTAGGGATAAGCTCATCAAGTGGTGCATATGCAACATCATGTGCTCTGATACCTATTCTCATAATAATCCTCCATTCTTGCGTGTGAAAAATCTTATTTTTCACACTAATCCGCTTTTCTACGCTCATTTATCACTAAACTTCTTTTCTGTGCGTGTTTAATCTTGAATATTTTATATGTCTTACTATATTCATACATCATGCTATTTAAAATCTACAGATTTATTTCAGTTTAACATATCAATGCCCAAATGTCACTTATAAGTTCAATTTAAGCTTGAATTTAAGCTTGAAATATAAGCTCTATTTAAACTTTGACCTGATACAAAAGCCCCTGTAATGATAATAATTACTCAATAATAAATAAATACTACCATTACAGAGGCTCTCTTATTTTATATCATCTATTGATATACTAGATTGTACGATTAATTATAACATGAGCAATTAGAAACTCATATCATTCTTACTTATAGCATTATAAAATGTAGTCAGTGGTATAAAGCTCTGTGCAAAGCTTTTTCCTGAATCACCCTTACATATAACTGCATCGTCTGTTATTGTCTTTATACCTACTGCTCCACCAGATGCTTCATTTATGGTTTTTCTGAATGTTTTAAGTCCGTACTTCAAATATGAGGCATCTCCTGTAAGCTCATAAGCTATCGCAAGTGACTCAAGCAGAAGTGTGTTGTTACCATTTCTTGCAAGACTAGGAAGTTCCTTATAGTAGAACAGTCCGTTATCCATATAGCAGTTCTCTACAAGATCATCCACCGCATGTATTAACATCTGTTTTACATCCTCTCTTGGGAATACTCTGTAGTATCTCATAACACTTCCGACTGCAACTGATATCATGAAACCTACTCTTATTGCTGTATTATCTGTGTATGGTGATAACCAGTCTCCATATTCTTCTTCCCATTTCTTGAAGCTGTCTATGATCCAGTCGCATTTAGCAAGCCATTTCTTATCATTAGTTTCTACATAAAGTGCTATAAGTGTACGAAGTGCCCAGCCTGTTTCCCTTGCATTGGCTTCACCTGGCACCTGATACATCGGAGTTTCAAGAAGTCTTAAGACATTTTCACCGATTCCAACAGCTGTCTCATATCCTCTCTCATCTCCTGTAAAATGATAATAATCAAGAAGACCTTCAACCCATTCATGTGAGCATACCATAACACCATTCTTACAATGCCCTGCTGTATGCTCCCATTGTCCACCGATTCTTAAAGGATTGCTGCTATAGTGGCATACATCAACATCCATCCAATGTTTTGCTGCTACTATCAGATAATCAAGGAATCTTCTTACTCCTGTTCTTGCATACATAAGTGCGCAGGCATGCGGATAGTCATATTCATTGTTGCTCCAGACCGGCTTTCCGCCACCTCTTCCCTGGACTGTGTAGCCCATATCTACTGTATCACCCCAGTTAAGCATACCATAGCATCTTGAATGTCCATCTGCTTTTGCCATAAGTGCTATTTCCACATCTTCATCATATTTGTCAGGAAATACATCAAGCATTGCACCTGACTCTTTAAATATCTGAGGTGCTATATATGGTCTGTCTGGCATCTGATATATAAGACTTCTGTTGTCTATCTCCCATATATGAGTTTCCGGACTATGCCAGTGTATAAGGAAGTTCTGTTCTTTTGCCATACCTGACTGCATAGTTATCTCACCTACGCCCTCTGGCACAAGCATGACCGCTACACCCTCTGCACATGACTTGATTGCCTTAGGATAATTCTGCTGTGCCTGATGCACTGTTACGCAAAATCCATCATCAGCATCTGTATAGTCAGCCATAAATGTTCCATATAACACTTCTGCATAATGTTCATTAGCCTCTTTTATAAGATAGCTGTCATCTATTGTCTCATTTACTTCTTCACCATTCTTACCTATGATAAAGCTTGTCTTATAGTTTGAAGTGGCAACTATAGTCCTGATATCTGAAACAGGAGCCCTGTGTTCTATCATATCAAGCTCTCCTATTCCTCTTGTCATAAATATAGGTCCATTGTTCTTAGAATTGTCTGTAAGAATATCTCCACATCCAGTTGAATCGTTGCCAGCTGCCATATCTATATGTACAAGCTTATCTGTTATCCTGCTGTCCTTTGATTTCTTAATATAAAATACAAGTGATTTTATATTAAGTTCTTCGTCTGATGTATTGATTATTCTATATGATATGTTTACCCATGGTTTTCCTGCATAGGCTGTGATTCGTATCTCAGACTCTATTTTCTTATATTTTATATCTTCTTTATCTATAGAAGCTGTATTTCCGCCTTTATCAGTTTTATTTTCATCTTTATCAGCCTCAACAACATTATAAGCCTTAGCTGAAAGTGTTACCTCTACAGGACCTGGCTTTACTACACGCCACTCTCCTATAGACATCTTATAATCATTTCCTTCTCTATCCTTTAGAACCGGTCCTTCAAAGTTCTCTTCGGTATATATCTTTCTTCCATCAACTAACCTTGTAAATATACTTTCAGAGTTATCAGATACATCAAACTCTAATTCACCACTGTTTACTGTATAACCTGCTTCTGTCTTCTTTACACATACTTCAGCTTTGTGTACATTTTCAGCCTTTTCTATCGGATTATCATAAGACAGCTTAGAAGCTTCTACAGCTTTATCATACTCTTCACTGCTTACAGAAAGAATCACTTTTGTGCGCTTGTTAGCTGGGAGATCTGCCATAAAGCTTATAAACAGAAACTTAACACTTCCATCATCATAGCTTGATGTCACTTCAGGCTGTATAATGCATTCCTTTCCATTCTGTAATACTGCTATCTCTGATATGCTTTTAAGTTCACCTTTCTTAAATGGAACTGCTACGCTGACGCATTCCTGAATCCTTGGATACCTATATAACTTATCCAGATAAATATCTAACATGCTTTATTCCTCCTTGTTATTCCACTGTGCAAACCATTTTTAACACAACAAAACTGTATTAATATGGGTTTTTACCGGTTTTTTTTCATATTTAACTTATATCTTATTATACTCACATTAATATCTACTAACTACTGTTAAGATTGTCCTTTTTATGATATTATACATATTAATTGACCTTTACCTGCTTTAAGTCAGCAATCAGCACTAAGCATGAAGGTAAATTTATTCACAGAAAGGACTGTACACTTTGAATTATGCTGAAATAAAATATAATGATATTGCCAATGGTCCCGGCGTAAGAACAAGTATATTTGTAAGCGGCTGCACTCATCACTGTAAGGGTTGCTTTAACGAGGTTGCATGGGATTTTAATTATGGCATGCCATTTACTGATGAAACTATTGATGAAATAATAGAATCAATGAAGCCTTCTTATATAGCAGGATTAACTCTTCTTGGTGGTGAGCCCTTCGAACCAGCTAACCAGAAAGGACTTCTTCCTTTATTAGAAAGAGTAAAACAGGTATATCCTGATAAGAATATATGGTGTTTTACAGGCTATCTGTTTGATAAAGATATTATGGAGCGTATGTATAACACATACCCAGAGACTGCAAGAATGCTGTCTTTCATCGACATATGTGTTGATGGGAAGTTTGTTGAACAACTAAAGGATATGATGTTAAAATTCAAAGGATCATCTAACCAGAGAACTATTGATGTACAGACCTCGCTTAAGGAGGGGCATGTAGTCATAGCTGATGGTTACTAAAGCTATTTATGCTAATCACAATATATAGAAATGAGGATTTATTTTTATGAAACAAAATGTAAATATTAAAAAAATTACACCTGATGCTATTATACCAACTTACGGAACTGAATACTCAGCTGGTGCAGACCTTTATTCAGGTATGACAGAAGCAGTCACTATAAAACCTGGCACAACTGAATTCATCAAAACAGGTATTGCCATGGAGATACCCGCTGGTCTTGTTGGTCTTATTTATGCAAGAAGCGGTATGGCATGCAAAAAGGGGGTTGCTCCTGCCAACAAAGTAGGTGTTATTGATTCTGACTACAGGGGAGAGATAATAGTTGCCCTACACAACCACTCTGATGCTTCTGTTACTATAGAACCAGGTGACAGAGTTGCACAGATTGTACTTGCTCCTTATATAACAGCTGCTTTTAATGAAGTGCAGGAATTAAGTGATACAGTTCGTGGAGATGGCGGATTCGGTTCTACAGGAACTAAGTAGGAATGTTGTTGTTTAATTGAATATTAGTTGGTGACGAACGGACGACAAATATAAGCTACA
>OGLY01000527.1_pt1 | contig 15936 bp, 20 predicted proteins | sample 1573091 | NCBI WGS metagenome assembly OGLY01 (sample SAMEA2581916, study PRJEB24529) | metagenome | biome: Human gut stool | place: China | collected 2011
TTTAATATTTTTAGAATTGTATTATGTGCTCCTGATACATTCTTCATACTTAGATAAGGGCACAGAAATGAGGTTATTATGACATACGGCAGAATTACAAAGAAACAGACCGAGATACTTGATTATATAAAGTCACATATACTTAATAAGGGATATCCACCTTCAGTAAGGGACATTGGACTTGCAGTTAATCTTAAGTCTACTTCCTCTGTTCATTCACATCTTGAAACTCTTGAAAAGAATGGTTATATACGACGTGATCCGACTAAGCCACGGACTATTGAGATTATTGATGATAATTTTAATTTGACAAGACGCGAGATGGTCAATGTTCCGGTTATTGGACAGGTTGCTGCCGGTCAGCCGTTACTTGCTGTTGAGAATATTACAGGATATTTTCCTATTCCTGCTGAGTATCTTCCTAATGAAGAGACATTTATGCTTAATGTTAAAGGTAACAGTATGATTAATGCAGGAATTAATGATGGAGATCAGATTATTGTAGCCAAGAGACCTGTTGCCAATAATGGTGATATTGTTGTAGCACTTGTCAATGATTCAGCAACGGTCAAGAGATTCTATAAAGAAGATGATTGTATAAGATTACAGCCTGAGAATGATACTATGGAACCAATTATAGTTGATGATTGCGATATTCTTGGTAAAGTAATCGGTCTTTTACGTCTTAATATGGATTAATTGGATACCGACTGATTTAATTTTTAATATTTATTTATTCAAATCAGGAAAATTTTAAGATAAAAATAAGTGGAACAGATAACCATCTAAAAAGATTAGCTGTTCCACTTATTGGCATATGTATATTTATCCGGAATATACATATGTATTAATATAATTTATACTTTAACTGAATTTCTAAAAAACTTCATTTAATATTTTAAGACTTAAAATATTATGTTAATACTTAAAAACTGAATATTTATGTAATTTGGACATATTTGTATAATATCTTAAACTTGCTAATTTACATCATTATATTTCAGAAGCTTCTACTGTTATTCCATCACTCCATACCTTTTCAAGGTTATAGAACTGTCTGTCATCTCTTGAAAATACGTGTACAATTACATCTTCATAATCAAGTAATATCCATGATGCTGAATTATATCCTTCAACTTTGGGCTCTATATATCCTGCCTTGCCCATCTTTTCTTCTATATTATCAACTAATGCCTGAATCTGATTAGGATTAGAACCATTAGCAATAACAAAATAATCTGATATTACTGATATATTACTGATATCAATAACTCTGATGTCTTCAGCTTTTTTATCATTTAAAGCATCAACAATAATTTTTATCATTTCTTTTGATTTAGTATCTGCCATATATCCTCCAATATATTGTTTTATTAAATTTAGCCATAATTTCCTTAGAATTTATAAATTTAAAATATAACTGCATGCATCCCTTAGTAAAACATTTTTGTAGAACTCATAAGTTGCAATTGTAGCAGGATCAATTGTAGCATGTTTTTTATTAAGATAATCTAATGTGTCCTTTGTAATTTCATATATTGTCTCATTAATATTTTTAAATGCCATGCTTCTTATCTTATCAAGATCATCTGCCTTATTACGGTATGGCTCTATATAATCTGCCACAAATATAATCTTTTCAAGCATTGTCATATCTGCTCTGCCTGTTGTATGATATTTAATTGCATCACATATATTTTTATCATTAATATTGTATATACTTGAGGCATAAAATGCACCCAGCTTTGAATGTAAAAGATATGGGCTTGTTCTCTCACTAGGAGATATCTCAATGCCATTTTCTTCACATTCTTTAATCTTTTGTTCATCAGGAACACACTTTGCACAGTCATGTAATAAACCTGCTATATAGGCTGACTGCATGACATGCAGCCGTATCAGCTACACCAAGTTTATGTTTATATCTTTGCTTATCTTTTTTTAGTGCTTTTTTTACCTGTTTTCTCAAAGATTCGATGTATTCGTTATCCATAAAAACCTCATTTCCGAGCAATTATTTTATAATAAAGTGAAGAAATTATTTATTTTATATGTCATAAGAAGCTGATTGTCATGTCTGGCATACTGTATGATTGACAATTTATTCTGCGTTATTTAACTGAATGTTATTGGTATAGTATACCAGAAACATTCAGTCATACTTATTACATTTTATATAAATCATTTCTTATTATATAATCTGAAACACCCTTTGGAACCATCTCTGATATATCCTGATTGTTTCTTATTGCAGTTCTTATTGAAGTGGAGCTGAAAGGAAGTTCAGGTACATTGATAAAATGTATTACTGCACCGTATTCCTTTTCAAGTAAATGTTTTTTCTCCATAAGCACAGACATATTTTTATTATCTCTGTTAGCAGCCAGAAGAGTACAATGTGAACATATAATATCCGGTCTTTTCCATTTATCAAGATATAAAAGTGAATCTGCTCCTATTATAAAATAGATGCTTTTAAATTTATCTGATATTTCAAGTTCTATTTCCATAGTTGAAAGCTTCATAAAAGGATACTGCTGTATTGCTGCTTCAACCATATTACATCTGTCAGATGCTGCTATAACATCTGTAACATCCTTATATGAAGCAGGATTGCCCGATGGCATGACATATATTAATGGTATATCAAATTGTTCATGTGCAAGCCTTGCAATCTCTATATGTCCGTTATGGATAGGATTAAATGTTCCACCAAGAATACCTACTGTTTGCCCGTCCATTATTGTTCTGCTTTCTTCTTTTTAACCGGTGGAAGTTCGATTTTTCTCTTTTTTTCGTCCTTTGCTTCTTTGTAAAGAACAATCTTTTTTCCGATAACCTGTACGACCTGTGAACGTGTTCTTTCGGATACAATTGCAGCTATTTCCTTAGGATCATCTGCACAGTTTTGTAATACGTTAATCTTTATTAATTCACGTGCTTCTAATGCTTCTGCTATTGCCTTAGTATTTTCAGGTGTAAGACTAGCCTTACCTAACTGGAATATAGGGTCAATATTCATTGCAAGGCTCTTCAAATATGCACGCTGTTTTGTTGTCATTTTCTCCATATATACTCTCCATTCTATTAATCATAATAATCAAATTCAAGGTATTCACCAACACGGACTGTATCACCTTCTTCAATGCCCAAATCCTTAAGCTGGTCTAATATTCCATTTTCACGCATAAAACGCTGGAAGAAGCTGAAGCCTTTCTCTGATTCAAGATTAGTATAACCTAACATTCTGTCAACTCGTGGACCTTCAACAATATATACTCCGTCTCCATCCTTTGTTACCGATACAGCTTCTTCAGAAGAATAGTACATTTCTGTAATATCCATCTCCTTCTCGAATACAACCGGTTCTTCTGCCATAGTATCAAGAAGTCCTCTTACAGCATATAAAAGCTCTTTTACACCCTGTCCGCTTACTGCTGAAATTGGATATACCTTTATTCCTTTTGGTTCAAATTCATTTCTTAATTTATCAATTGGACTTTCTGAACCGTCATCATATAATGCATCAATTTTATTAGCAGCTATAACCTGAGGTCTTTTTAATAATGTCGGATTATATGCTTCTAATTCAGCATTGATTGCATTAATATCGGCAACAGGATCTCTTCCTTCCACAGAAGCTGCATCAACCATATGGATTATTACCTTTGTTCTTTCTATATGACGTAAAAATTCATGTCCAAGTCCAACACCTTCTGAAGCACCTTCTATAAGACCCGGAATATCTGCAATAACAAAACCCTTACTTCCATCTAAATCAACAACACCAAGATTAGGATTAAGTGTTGTAAAATGATAGTTAGCAATCTTAGGTCTTGCATTTGTTACTCTTGAAAGAAGTGTTGACTTACCTACGTTAGGAAAACCGACAAGCCCGACATCAGCTATAACCTTAAGCTCTAATCTGACCCATCTTTCCTGTGCATCCTGTCCCGGCTGGGCATACTGTGGAGCCTGCATTGTAGCTGTAGCATAATTCATGTTACCTTTACCGCCTCTGCCGCCTTTTAATATTGTTTCACGCATATTTCCGCTAGACATGTCAGCGATAACTTTACCTGTTTCATCATCAAGAATAACTGTACCTTCTGGTACTTTTATTATAAGGTCCTCTCCATTCTTACCGGTACATTTACGCTTGCAGCCCTCATCGCCGCTTTGTGCAATGTATTTACTGTTATATCTGAAATCACCGAGCGTATTAAGACCTTTGTCTACAACAAATATTACATCTCCACCCTTTCCACCGTTTCCGCCGTCAGGACCACCATCCGGAACATAGAGTTCACGCCGGAAACTAACATGGCCATCGCCACCTTTTCCTGATTTTATAAAAATTCTGGCTCTATCTGAAAACATATTATCCTCATTTCTGAGCGACTTGTTCAATCAGCTGATTATTTTCGCCCGGAAATAATCAGCCATTTAATAAATACACATGAAACAATACTAAAATACATGTTCATATACATATATTTGATTGCTACTGCTTATACATGGATCTATCTCATATTTATGTGGTTACATTATATCGAAAAAAAGCTCCAAATCCGAAGACTTGGAGCTTAAAATGAACTAAGAATTAGTCGTTAGAAACTACAGGATAAACAGAAACCTGCTTCTTATCTCTGCCCTTTCTTTCGAATCTAACAGTACCATCAACAAGTGCGAATAATGTATCATCGCTACCACGACCTACATTAACACCAGGATGAATCTTTGTTCCACGCTGTCTGTAAAGAATATTACCAGCTAAAACGAACTGTCCATCAGCTCTCTTTGCACCTAATCTCTTAGATTCTGAATCTCTACCATTCTTTGTAGAACCAACACCCTTTTTATGAGCGAAAAACTGAAGGTTCAAATTCAACATAACATTACACCTCCTTGACGGTAATCAATAAGTAATCAGGATTACCAGCAGCAACAGAACTTAAACCAAGCTCCAATGCATTAAGCAATACCTGAGTTGTATCACTAATATCAGAAGTGACCATAAAATCTACTACAGCCGCTTCTTCATCTACCGACACATCAAACTTCGCATCTGTGAATTTTTCAATAGAATTGATAGTATTGAATGTCAGAATAGATACTGCGGAACATATGATATCGCTACCCTCTTCCGCATAACCAGCATGACCAGCTGATCTGAATCCTACTATTCCACCATTAGTGGACTTGTAGATAGTTATATGAGTCATGGATAACACACCTCACACTAATTAAGCATTGATCTTTTCAATCTTAACCTTAGTGAAGAGCTGTCTGTGACCGTTCTTCTTGTGATATCCAGTTTTTCTCTTATACTTATACACGATGACTTTCTTGTCCTTGCCTTCTTCAACAACGCTTGCTGTAACTGTTGCTCCTGCTACTGTAGGATCACCAACCTTAGCTTCACCGTTATTAACGAAAAGAACCTGGTCAAATGTAACAGTATCGCCAGCGTTAACACCAAGCTTTTCAACCTTGATTACATCGCCTTCTGAAACTGTGTACTGTTTACCACCTGTTGCAATAATTGCGTACATATGGCACCTCCTAAAATAATTACTCGCCAGTTTTGGAGAGGATTAATCCTTCTTATATCCTAACTGAGCGGCACACTAGAATATAATATAGTATGAATCATAAAATGTCAACTATATTTAAATATTTTTTTGTTTTTTTACTTTTTTGTTTTTGTGGATCATTTTTTTTCTTGCAGGCTATAAAAATATCATGTATTTGCAGCCGGTATTATAATATCCATAAGCCTATAAAACCACATAATATGCCAACTGCTATTCCGGCAATAACGTCTCTTATAAAATGAACACCAGCAATAACTCTTACAGCAGCAAGAATAATTGTTAATATAAGCAGGACGATTCCAACGGGCTGATATATATATAACCAGCACATGGCTATAATAGTTATTGAAAATACATGCCTGCTGGGCATAGATTCACCTTTTTTATCTTTCTTAACAAGAGGTGTGATATTATATTTAACATAAGGTCTTTTTGCATCAATACATTTACGGAAGAAAGATACCACAATGAATGATGTCAGAGGTGTAAGTATAAGCTTTGATATAACAAATATATTAGAGGTTTCAACATATCCAGTGGCATCAACACTAAAGGATATAGCTGGTGTTACTATTGAATCCTTCCTTCTTAGACACATAATGATAAGCAGTATATATGATAACGCAACAAAATAAGGGAGAACCTTATATATAAACAATATTGTGTTTTTAAGTGTGGTGTGTGTGGTGATATAATCGTATATACGATTATATCTTATTTCATATCTGCATGAGTTGTTTTCTTCTATATCAATATCTTTCATATTCATACTCTCCAAACATCAGCCTATTAATTCTTTTAATGTTTTACCATTATTTTTTCGGGTCATTTCAACCAGACCTAAAGGAGTAATATCTACTACATTAGTCTGTATATGCTCTTTTTTAGCAAGCTCCTTAAGATAAGACATAAGCTGTCTGGTGCTGTTATCATCCGACATATTTATAAAGTCAATAATAATAATACCAGACAGGTTACGCAGGCGTATCTGGTTGATGATTTCTTTGGCAGCTTCCAGATTTACTTTTAAAGCAGCTTTTTCTTTATCTGATTGCTTTTTAGACCTGGCAATATTTTTACCAGAGTTTACATCTATTACAGACATAGCCTCAGTCTGCTCAATAATAACATATCCCCCACATTTCAGCCATACCTTTGGCGAAAGAGCCTGTGTAAGATTCTTTTCCACAGAATATAGCTTATATAACGGAAGAAGGCTGTCTTCGTAAAATCTTACGGTAACAGATGGAATATCAGCAAAGCAGCTGCTAAGCATATTATAGCTTTCTTTGATATCGGTTATTATTTCAATGTTATTATCAGAACTAAAATGCACTATTTCACTTATATAATCGGGTTCATGTTCTTTTAATAGGGTGTAAAATTTGCCATAAACAGCAGCTTTTAACAGGGAATTATATTCTGATATCAGTTTCACAGCCTCATCAGCTATAGCTGTAGGTGTGGCATTAACAGCATTGCTTCGTATGATTAATCCATAAGTGAATCTGTCATTAAAGCCAATATCGCTGTTAATACTTTTTATGGAAGCTTTAAGTATGTCTTTAAGCATAATGGCAGCTTCGCTGCAAATGTCTGAATTCTTCATTTTTTTTGAAACAGCGACTCCGTTTACATCACTTGATAATACTACGTATTTTCCTGTAAGCTCTATTTTGCAGCTTGCAGTAGGTGGCTTTGTTTTATGGGCATCATTAACTACCTGCACAAGTAATTTATCACCTATGTTTACTTTATCGTTATTTTTAGTGTTAAGGTATATGCTATTCTTATTACTATCAAGGGGATAGTAGCATTTGATTTTATTCTCGATTTCAACAAAAGCAGAGTTGATGTTTTTAACAACATTTTCAACTCTGCCAATGTATATATTACCAGTAAGACTGCCAGTGTCAGCTATATTAAGTGACTGGCAGTCATCACCAGTATATTGTGAACATATTATATTGTTATTAATTTTTGTGATAATATATTTAATATCCATGGAATCCTCATTATGGTTTATATGATACACTATCTGTCTTTATGATAAAGATTTCTATAAAAACAGCTTCTGTTGCCAGTATGGCATGCAGCGCCAATCTGACGGACCTTAGCTAATATTGTATCATTATCACAGTCTATGTCAAGTGAACTTACATACTGATAATGTCCTGAAGTTGCTCCTTTTATCCATAATTCCTGACGGCTTCTGCTAAAGTAAGTCATAATACCAGTATCAACAGTCATATTATAAGATTCTTCGTTCATGTAAGCCACCATAAGAACTTCATTATTTACATAATCCTGAACAACAACTGGAATAAGACCATCAGAATTAAGCTTAAAATCTTTAAAAGAAAGGCTTGTACTCATCTTCTTTCCAGCTTCTATAACAGATGCACCTGATTCAAACATATTAACGGCATCCTTAAGATTAATTCTGTGTTCATATATAGCCTTGCCTATTATGGCACCATGGATACCAGCATCATTAATATTTTTAAGATCCTGTACGCATGACATTCCACCGGAAGCAATTATGTTGATACCAGTTTTATCAGATAAAAGCTTAGTCTGTTCAACATTAGGACCAGAAAGCATTCCATCCTTGGAAATATCAGTGTAAACTATAGTCTGTACACCCATATCTTTCATGGCAAGAGCTAATGAAAGTGCTGTCTTATCACTGACCTTTTCCCAGCCTTCTATAGCAACAAGACCATCCTTTGCATCTACACCAACAACTATATGTTCAGGTCCGAATTGTTCAATAGCCTGTCTTATAAAATCAGGATTTTCTACTGCCTTAGTTCCTATTATTACCCTGTACACGCCCAGAGCTAACACTTCTTTTATATTTTCAAGAGTTCTTATTCCACCACCCATCTGGACAGGTATATTGACACTTGATACTATTTTTTTAATAGTATCTGCATTAACTCCATGTCCTTTAAGGGCTCCATCAAGATCTACTGTATGTATAAACTGTGCACCACTTTCTTCAAAAGCTTTTGCTATTTCATATGGCTTATCAGAATATACAGTAACCTCATTAAATAATCCTTTTTTAAGTCTTACACACTGACCATCTTTGATATCAATTGCTGGATATAATCTCATTGTAATAATCTCCAATTCCGTTATATAGTGTTTATGGTTAAATCCAGATAATAAGAGGAATTGAAACAACAGCATGTTATAATTCTTCTTATTGTCTTGTTATGTATAATAGTTACAAACTTCCTTTAGTAGATAATACTGATTTTATACGTGCATCCTTCATGCAGGCTTCATCAAGAGCTTTAGCAAAAGCCTTGAACATGCCTTCTATGATGTGATGATCATTTTCACCTGTGATTTTTCTTATATGAAGGTTCATGCCTGCACTATAAGATACGGCATAAAAGAATTCTTTAACCATCTGTGTATCAAAATAACCTACCATATCTGATGAAAATGTTGAATCAAAAACAAGATATGGACGACCTGATAAATCTATAGCACATAAAATAAGTGCTTCATCCATAGGAAGAATGATATCTCCGTATCTTCTTATAGATTTTTTATCTCCAAGAGCTTTTTTAACAGCTTCCCCAAGTACAATACCTACGTCTTCAATGGTGTGATGGCAGTCAACTATTAAATCGCCAGTAACGTTCAGCTTAAGATCAAACATACCATGCTTTGCAAAGCTTTTAAGCATATGATCAAAGAAACCGATTCCTGTGTCAACCTGTGCATCTCCAGAACCATCAAGTCTTATGAAAAGATTGATATCAGTTTCACTTGTTTTTCTATGAATACTTGCCTGTCTGCAATCTGAATTAGACATATACATCCTCATTTCTGCGTTATTACGCTTTTATTTTTCAAAACGGACCTTTATTGAATTAGCATGTGCAGTAAGGTGTTCTGCTGTTGCAAAGGTTTCTATATCATTATGTATTTCCTCGAGTGCATCTCTTGAATATGATATAATACTTGATTTCTTTATGAAATCATCAACACTTAATGCTGAGAAGAATTTAGCAGTACCATTAGTTGGAAGTACGTGGTTAGGACCTGCAAAATAATCACCTAAAGGCTCAGAACTATATTCACCAAGGAAAATAGCACCTGCATTCTTAATCTTTGTCATAGTATTGAAAGGATCCTTTGTTACTATTTCAAGATGCTCAGATGCAATTTCATTTGCTGCATCTACTGCATCATCTATATTATCAACAAGAAGAATGTATCCATAATTATCCAGAGATTTAGATATAATTTCACTTCTTGATAATTCTTTTAAGAAACCATCTATTTCATCTGATACTTTTTGTGCAAGCTCATTGCTTGTTGTAATAAGTATTGCGGATGCCATTTCGTCATGCTCAGCCTGTGATAAAAGATCTGCAGCAACATATCTTGGATTAGCTGTTTCATCAGCGATTACAAGAATTTCACTAGGACCAGCAACCGAATCAATACTTACATAACCAAATACTGCCTTCTTTGCAAGTGCAACATATATATTACCAGGACCACATATCTTATCAACCTTAGGAATAGATTCTGTACCATATGCCATAGCAGCGATAGCTTGTGCACCTCCTGCTTTGTATATTATATCAACTCCGGCTTCATTAGCAGCTACAAGTGTTGTTGGATATACCTTCCCTTCATGATCTGGGGGTGTACACATAATAATCTGTTCTACACCAGCAACCTTGGCTGGAATAACATTCATAAGAACTGATGATGGATAAGCTGCTTTGCCACCTGGAACATATACACCTACTCTTGAAAGTGCAGTTACTTTCTGTCCAAGGATTGTGCCATCTGGTTTAGAATCAAACCAGCTGTACTGCTTCTGCTTTTCATGATATTCTTTTATATTTTTAAGGGCTTTTCTTATAACATTAACTAACTTTGGATCAACCTTTGTGTAAGCCTCTTCTATCTCTTCTTTAGTTACAACAATATTAGAAGCATTGATATCAGCCTTATCAAAATCTTTGGTATACTTAAATAATGCAGCATCTTTGTTAGCTCTTACATTAGAAAGAATCTCACCTACCGCAGCTTCGAATTTTCCATAGCTGTTAGGACTTCTTTTTAAAAGATTCTCAAGTATATTATTTTTAGTTTCATCTGTTAATTTAACAATTCTCATATATTCTCCCATCCTGCGGTTTTGCGCATATTGATTGATATTTTAATGGTTATTTTAAATATCTGTTATTTATTTTCAAGGTAATTACGTATGTCATTGACAAGCTTTGTTATACGCTCATTTTCCATCTTCATGCTGACCTGGTTAACTACAATACGTGCAGATAATGGACAAACTTCCTCAAGAACTTCAAGTCCGTTTTCCCTTAATGTAGCTCCAGTCTCTACTATATCGACAATAACCTCAGATAAACCAACTATAGGTGCAAGTTCAACTGAACCATTAAGTTTGATGATTTCAACTGTCTGATGTTTCTTGTTGTAGAAGTAGTCCTTTGCTATATTAGGATACTTGGAAGCAACTCTTATAAGCTCATGATGCTTCAGCTTTTCTTTTGCTGATGCTGGACCACAAACGCACATTTTACATTGTCCCATCTTTAAGTCATACACCTCATAAAGTGAACGGCATTCTTCTAAAAGAGTATCTTTTCCAACAATTCCAATGTCGGCTGCACCATATTCAACATAGGTTGGTACATCTGATGGTTTTGCAAGAAAAAAACGAATACCTAATTCTTCGTTAGTAAATATTAATTTTCTTGTTTTCTCATCTTTCATTTCGTCACATGTAATTCCAATGTGCTCAAATATATCAAGTGCATTTTTAGCAAGTCTGCCTTTTGCCAGTGCAACTGTTATATACCTCATAATAGTCCTCCATTCTTGCGCTGCTTCTTTGCGCATCTCAAGTTTGTGCGAAGCACAAATCTTGCGTGTGAAAAATCTTATTTTTCACACTAATCCTCATTTCTGCGTACATTAAATAGCTATGCAGTTATGCATAAAACCAGATTATGTCAGGTACGCACAGACAATAATCGTTTTATGGAACGTTTTATATATATATAACATCTGAAAGCTGGGAAGCAGCAGCGTATTCTTCATACTGTTTTTCAGTTTCAGAGGCATTTTTTTGTATCATGCATACATTGATGCCATCTTTTCTTAACTCATCAGAACGCTTAATGGCATCCAAAAGTTTATCTTGTGAATATACTATAAGTACTCCGTTGTAATCCACAGGAATATCTATATGCTGTCTGTTTATGGCCGCCATAAGTCTGTCTACAATAAGAGAAAAACCTATAGAAGCTTTATCACATCCAAACTGTCCAAGAAGCTTATCATAACGGCCGCCACTTACGACAGGTTCTCCTGTTCCAAATGTAAATGCATGGAATATAATTCCAGTATAATATGTATGATTACTTAATTCTCCAAGATCAAATGAAACATACTTATCATAACCATTAACTTTCAACAGTTCGTATAATGCTAAAAGTCTGTCAACAGCACTTATGCATTCTGGAATAGTCGTAAGACCCTTGGCTTTTTCTAATACTTCTGCCTGACCAAACAGCTGAGGAAGTTCAAGAAGAACCTTAGCTGTATTCTTGTCTATATTCATGGAATTAAGAAGTTCTTCAACACCAATATAATTCTTCTCATTGATAAGATTAAGAAGCTCTTCATAAGAGTCACCAAGGATGCCGGCATCTGACAAAAGACCATTAAAGAAAGCAACGTTGCCAATCTCTACCTGAAATTCTGTAAGACCAGCACTTTTCATGCAGTCAATAACCATACATATGATTTCATAATCAGCATAAATAGAGTCATCATCTATTAATTCTGCACCAATAACTGTATTTTCCTTTAATCTTCCCTGATAATATTTGCTGACATTGATAAATGTATTGCTTACATAACATAGTTTTATAGGAAGTATACGATCTTCAAAATATTTAGCTGCGGCTCTTGCAATAGATGGTGTCATATCAGGTCTTAAAACAAGAGTATTGCCATATCTGTCAAATAATTTAAACATTTCATTCGATGGAACACTGCCTCGTTCTTTACTGAATACATCAAAATACTCAATAGAAGGAGTCTGTATATCATTATATCCGTATAACTTACACACATCATGAAGTCTGTTTTCAATTATTTTTTTTTCAACACATTCTGTGCTGTATATATCTCTGACACCTTCGGGTGTATGTAATAAGTCTTTTTTCATAATAATCCTCCATTCTTGCGCTGCTTCTCTGCACACTATTATTCTCCATTTTCGTGTATCACAACAAACTTTAACTAAAAAAATATATTAGTCTCGTCTGACTTTAGCAAGGTAACGTGATAACAAGTTAAAGAGATTATACATAAAGACACTATCAATGTCAATGATTTTATCGAAGTTCTCCATGAATTGCTTCTTTATAGATTATATAACGATTTCCACCTTTTTTAACAGCTATATCCGTAGCCTTAATAAGCTTATCTGTCAGAAGTTTCCAGTCAGTTCCATTATCAGGGTATCTTGATATTCCTATTGAAAAACTTATATTGAAGGAGTTGTCATATCTTCTGCATTCCCACGAAACACGAGAACGCATATATTCTATAAATGCCCGTAATTCAGGTTCGTTATTTATATCTTTAATAACAATAATAAACTGCCACTTTTTATCTGTTCTTCCAATAACACCACGATATTCTACTACTTTAATAAGTATATTTTCAACATGCTCAAGTAATTCAAGAGTGTTCTGTTTTCCATGAATGTATTCATAGTCGGAAATGTTGTCAATAACAATCTTAATAAAAGTCAGGTGACAATTTTTATTATATTTTGCATTGTTTAATGTATATAATTCAAGATCTTTTGTTTCAAGAATATGTGTATGATATTCAAAATCATAGGTAGTTCTTGAAAATACGCTTTTAAGGCCGGTTAGTTTAAGCGTACCCACAGAACGCATGGCGTGCATCTGTGAATATATCGTTGAACCTCGCAGATGGGAATTCACAAGTTTTGGCTGCTCCTGTTCATAATCTGAATAAATACATATATTAAAATCATATTCATATACAGATTTTCCTTTCTGTATATCATTTAAGAGCTGCCTGAAAGGAATAATGCTTGTTTCTGGAATAAACTGTTTTGCAATAATACGATTATATACCTCCATAATAGGAGCAGATATAACAACTATAGCATCATTGTCGATATAGTTGTACACTGTTAATAAATCCTTCTCATATTCATATATATAGAATAATTCGTCATCCATAGATATAACTCTTCTGTATGATGAAAGATCATCATTTAGTGTATTGCATCTGTTTCTAAGGGCAATAACATCGGATACGCAAAGCTCCAGATATTCTGCTGTATGCTCATCGTACTGGGTATTAAGAAGACATCTTTTGATATCTGCAAGTACCCAGCGATATGAATTATCGATTCTTTTCATGCGAAGAACCATGCTTTTACTCTGTCCTAATCTAAGACTGTTGGCAACATTAATAAAGTCCTCAATATCAACCTGATGTATTATTTCTGCTATTGTGAATTTAGTTGATATTCCAACGAATTTGTACATACGTTCATTAGCTGTTATTATTGAAAAATCACTATCAATAACTGCATATCCATTAACAAGTTCATAATCATTAATATAATTAAGCTCCATAACACGTTATTCTCCCGTTCGCTCATTAATATCTTTTTGAATCATTTCAAGGTAATGAAGCATAATCCCTTTTCCATGATTGATTCTGTAGCTTTTATCCACTTCATCATATGTAAAACTTTTTCGTCCGCCATTAGCAGCTCTTTCCCAAAAGGTTATTATATCAGAAAATGGCATATAATAGAACTCATCTCTTGTTGAAAAATATAATATAATGAATGAAATACCCTCCTGTAATTCAAATTCCTTCATAAAATTTATCTGGTGTTCATGAATGTTATGAATTGAAAAAGTATCTGTTGCACATTCTTTCGCATCAAAGCACACAGGAATCCCCTGGATGACACCTATATAGTCAACAGTACTCTTCTGCTCAAAATACGCAAGTGTTATCTGCCTTGTTTCTTTGTTCATGCGTATAGGTGTTATAGGTGTTGGTATTTTCTGGATAAGTCCAAGATGGTTAGTAAGATATTTTTCGTTTGTCATATTAATATAATCTTCTAGTGCAGAGCCTCTAAGACCTCTGGAATTCCAGGCTGCCATATCTGTTCTCCTTTTAAAGCATTTATAAATGAAGCAGGTATATCCGTGTGTACATGTATATTCATATCAGGTATATCTATTTCATATGAATGAAGCATTTGGTTTTTACAGTAATATTTATCAGCAAAATATTGATTAAATGAAGCATCACCATATTTGTAATCACCAGCCAGTGGATGGGAAAGACTGGCAAGATGTGCTCGTATCTGATGACTTCGTCCTGTTATAAGATGTATCTTAAGAAGAGTTATCCTGCCATTTGATACAACAGGAACATACTCTGTTTCTATTGGCATGTATTCTGATTTATCAGTATTCTTATCATTTGCTGGCATATTTTTATCAGATGGGATATCATCAGGTAATTGCTTATATATTGTTACTCTGTTACTTCTATGATCTTTTTTTAAATACCCCTTTACAAGCTGTCTTTTGGTTATTTCACCCTTAACAATGCATATATAGTACTTGTTAAGGGTTCTATCTTTAAAATGGGCAGAAAGCTTTTGAAGCCCATTCATGGTTTTACCAGCCGCAACTATTCCACTTGTGTTTCTGTCAAGCCTGTTACATATACCAGGATGAAATATATTAAGATCTTCGTAACTTATTGAACCAGAGTGAAGCAGATATGCTGTGAGATATTCAACAAGCGATATATCCTTTGGCTCAGATTTTTGTGACAGCATGCCAGAAGGTTTATTAATAAGTACTACATCGTTATTTTCATAAACAATATCCAGAGGCTTATATACAGATTCATAATCAATGGCATTGTCAGAAGCTTTATATCTGCCCTCTGTAAATTTTTCAAGAGTTTCGTCAGAGAAAAATATTTTAACAGAATCACCTTCCATCAACTTTTCACTTCCATCAGCTTTTTTGTTGTTAAGGGTTATATTTTTCTTTCTAAGCATTTTATATATAAAACTTTTATTGGCAGCAGAAAGATATTTTGCAAGATATTTATCAAGCCTCTGGTTACTTCCAAGTCTGTCTATTATTAATTCTTTCATATTAATCTCCATTCTTGCGCTGCTTCTCAGCGCATCTCAAGTTTGTGCGAAGCACAAATCTTGCGTGTGAAAAATCTTATT
>OGLY01000547.1_pt1 | contig 15353 bp, 8 predicted proteins | sample 1573091 | NCBI WGS metagenome assembly OGLY01 (sample SAMEA2581916, study PRJEB24529) | metagenome | biome: Human gut stool | place: China | collected 2011
AAAACAATTTCTTTCATATGAACAAATTCTACATATCAGCCACTCCTCCCCCCCTGCTACATTTCAAAAACCACTACGACCTGGGTGACTACCGGTAGGTTTCTGGTTCTTAACATATATTGTAAAGTGCAGTATATAATCTGCTGATGTTATGATTCTTTTTTTTAACACTATCTATATACGTCATTATATGACGCCTTAAAGTAATCAGCTTCATTAAGGCTGCCATCAAGTGACTTTTTTATAACTTCTGCATATATCTTAGTAAAACGCTGTGCTGTCTCCCCATACATATGACCTTCCCTGTCATAGAAATCTTCCGTTGTCCTGTCAAATGCATCATAGGATAACAGATTAAAATCATAATATGAAACACCACAATCATCTGCCAGATTAACAATATAGTCATGCGCTGCCTGATAAGAGGCTGTATCCTGTGCAAGAGAATCAGGATCAAGCGGAACTGTTGTAAATACTATATTAATGCCTTTCCGCCTGCACAGATTAACTATTCTTTTAATATATTTGCACTGATTTTTATCAACTTTGCTCTCATCCCACTTTATTCCACCGGTTGTTGACTTTTTATACTCATTATTTCTATATATAAATCCTTTTCCCATATATGTATCATACTTATTCATATTTACAAGGGAAGGGTCGGCAGTCTTATATTCATCAGACAGCTTCTTTTTTATCGTAGTTCCTATCATATAATAGCACTGCCAATAGTTAGTCCACTTAAGAAGAGAGCCTCTAAACTCCTCCTTTATCATCTTTGTAACAAAATATCCTGCTTTATCAGGCGTTGCCGGGTATGCATTGTATATCTGGTTAAATAATATGCTCTCATCATGCTGGTTTACAAGATACTGGTAATCAATATCAAGAATAACCGTCTTAGGTGTATTATTTCTTAATGCATATCTTAATACATAATAAGAATCATAAAAATATTCACCACCCATACACATATTCATTGTATTACCTTCAAGTCTTTCACCAAGCTCCTGTGTAGCAATTCCATATGTACCATGGGAAGCCCCAAGTGTTATAATATCATATCCACCCTTACTGCTCTCATAAAATACCGTTCTTGCAAGTCCAGGCTGGATAAGCATAAAATCAAGCAGCTTATTTATAATAAGTACAATTACGAGAAATATTACTGCCAGACATAACGGCTTTTTCTTTTTCATGTCAAATATCCTACTTTCCTTATTTTTATAATCCCTATCTCTTTATTCTGACATGGTAATCTGTCATCTTATGAATATCTTTATCAGCATTTTCACATCATGTTACCATGGCATAAGCACGAATTTTGCTAAAAACAACCTGTTACAGAATTATTGTTGCCCATTTTCTTAATAATAGTGGAGATTAGTGCAAAAATAAGCTCGATAGCTTATTTTATCACGCATAATCAGAACTGTGCATACATAAATTCCGTAGTAGTTCCAACATAACCAAATGGTGCCGTAACAAATACAAGGCACAGATATATAAGCCATCTGACTACAAGAGGTTTTTCTGCAACAAAATCACGCAGATTAATTCCCTTTTCTTTCATAACACTTGTAATAAATAATATTATTACCGCAACTATAAGCACATACCAGTCCCTCATATTAAGTCCCATTTTAAGCAGGCTTCCATCTGAAAGAACTCTAAAATTAAACTCATAAAATGTTCTTGATAATGCTTTAAAGGATAATTCTGCCGTAGCACATGCATCAAAAAGCCAGCCTATATTTACAAGTATAAATGTCCTTATTATCTGTACGACCTTCCAGCCCTTAGACTGTGTATTAATATGACACTTAGCAGCCCATATTTCATAATAAGGCTTTAAAAGATTACTTAAAGCAATAATTATTCCATTATAAAAACCATATATAATATATTTCCATTCAGCCCCATGCCATACTCCGACAATAAAGAATATCAGTATATTAGCCACGCATATAGGAAGTACACGTCCTATCTTCCTGCCAAATACCTTTCTTGCTTTCTTACCAAACTTTAACATATGCTTTGATATTGAAAATGGATAAAATACATAATCCTTCATCCATGTACCAAGCGTAATATGCCATCTTCTCCAGAATTCTCCGATAGACTTTGAAAAATATGGCTGTCTGAAATTCTCATCCATCTTAATTCCAAAAATCTCTGCGGCACCAATAACAACATCTATTCCACCTGAAAAATCACAATATTCATATATAGAAAATGTAAGAAGTCCAACTATTATATGTACACCCGAAAACACATTAAGATTACTAAATATCGAATTTGCAATTACATACGACCTGTCTGCAAGTATGAGCTTCTTTGCAAGTCCCCACGCAATACGCTGTAAGCCATATTCTACATTTTTCAATTCAAAATCATTGCCGTTAAAAAGCTGTGGTGCAAGCCTGTCAAACCTTCCAATAGGTCCTTGTAACATCTGTGGAAGAAATGATACAAATAACGTAAACTTAAATATATTCTTCTCAGGCTCATACTTTTTTTCATATACATCAATGACATAACTCATTGTCTGGAATGTATAAAATGATATTCCCATCGGCATAAGAAGGCTTACATGCTTTGCCGGTATATCTATATTAAAAACTGACATAAGCAGGCTGAAATTAGTAATTGCAAAATTACAGTATTTTAAAAATACAAGGATACCGAAATTACATATCAGACATGCTATAAGCCATCTTTTTCTTATTCTCTTTTCATCACACTTATACATAAATAGTGCCGCTATATAAGATGTAATAACTGTAAAGGCTACAAACATTAATCCTTTAATACTGCTAATTGCATAAAAGGAAAGGCTCATAAGTAATAATATGCACCATCTTATCCTTTTAGGCAGAATATAATATATAATAGCTGTGCCTATTATATATATAAAAAATCCAACCGAAATAAATGACATTGTATTTTCTCCATTATCTGCTTTTATATCTAAATGAATTTAATCAAATAGCTAATAAATTTTAGCATAATACGTATTTTTATACAATATTTAGTTTATATTTCCAACGCAATTTATATACATTTCACATATATTTCATACTTATTGTGCGTAATATAATAAAAAAGTTCCGGTCAGAACCTTCTGACCGGAATTTTAAATCATCTTCTATCTATACCGCTATCGCAGGCTTAACCTTTCATCTTCTTTACTGACCATGTCTCAACTGTATATGTATTAGACTTATTATATCTCTTTCTAAGGTTCATAAGCTGCTTTAAATATTCCATTGTAACCCTGCCTGAAAGCTTGGATTCACCTTCTGTTCTTTGCTGGAACTTATAAGGTATCTCTATAACTTTCTTATATGTACCCATAGCAAGGACTTCAACCATAATCTTCCATCCTATAGGCTGTAAATCTGCATGCTCAATAACTTCCTTTCTAAACATGAAAAGACCACTTGTAGGGTCAGTAATCTTTCTAAGACATGGCAGCATTACCTGACCAATCTTTCTTGCTGTCCATGATACAAACTTTCTGTACCAGTTAAGGCCACCATCATCACCACCTGGAATAAGACGGCTTGGTATACAAAAATCAGCTCCGCTTTCCATAGCCTTATACATATATTTAAGAACTATCGGCGGATGCTGCAAATCTGCATCCATACATGCAAGATATTCACCCTTGGCAATCTTAAAGCCTCTTAAAACTGCTGTTGCAAGACCTGTTCCATTAGTTCTGTGTTCCATTCTTACTGCCGGAAAATCCTTCGCAACTTCATTAATTACATCAGGTGTATTATCCTTACTGTCATCTATAAATACTATCTCATAATCAATTTCCTTAAGTGCATCATCAATCTGTGTAACAAGATTCCGGATATTTTTACTCTCATTAAATGTTGGTATTACTACTGATAACATTATATTCTCCTTTATACGATTTCAAGTCTTTATGTGTTGCAGTCTGATTAACAGATGCTTCTATCACTGGTTAGTTCGTCACTTAACTTAATAATTATAATACTAAATGTAAAATATAACAAGTATTATTTTACTTTTGCCAATTGCATATGACAGTATTATTCTGCTTTTGCTAATTCCAATAGCCCAGTTCTACACCTTTCTGGTATACTGCAAGCCCCTTTGAATAATATCCGTATGCATTAAGATGTGTCCAGTCTGCTCTTAACTGCTTGGATATCTGACCGTTGCAATACCCTTCCATATCCGCAAATGTTGTATCAAGTCCACAATCACTTAAACCATGCTCTATAAGATATAATCTCATATTAATAAAATGTTCTCCATATGCCTCATGTAATGTAGCCTCCCATGCCGTCTCACCGACACCTGCATCATAATATGGATCATCTGTATCTCCTATTATAATATAATAACTACAGCCTGCATAATTAATCATGGCATCATACTGCCTTACGAGTTCATTAAGATCATCATTCCAGCCGCCATTACTTCCCATCTCTATAATAAGAATATCATTCTTTCTGTCTATTGCCGCCTTTGTATATACTAAAGCACCTTCATTTATCTGCGTACTTCCTGTCTTTATCTCTGTAATAAGTCCTGATGAAACAGACGACCTGGTGTTTTCCTTTTCTTTCTCAACATCTTCTTTGCTTTTATGCTTAAGCTTCTTAAAAAGTATATGTGTCTCACCATTAAATGTAATCTTATACTGCTGTCCATCTATATACACCTTATTAACATTAAGCTCATCTGAAAAACCATAACCGCTATAATCATTAAAAAAGACAAGCTCACCATCCTCTGCTGATACAAGATTAATCTTTTTTGCACCATTTGCCGGAACAGTTACTCTTCTGTCAATCATCATAGGAAGTCCACCCTGCCTTTCAGCTATCTGCCTGGATGTCTCACCTCCGACCCCAAGATTATATGTCTTAATGCCTGTCATCTGCTCAATAAGCATAGGATATGTCATATAACTTATATCAAGCTCCTGTCCGTCTTTTTGTATACTTGCCGAATTAGTACCATTACCCTCTGTCATACTGTCACCCCAGCAGGTTATACTCCTTTGTACTCCATCATAAGGAATAACAGAATTATCAAAATTCCTTCCTATAAGGCTTACCGGCAGACTGTCTTCATGCTTTACATAAATCTCCATAAAGCTTTCTATCTGCTCCTGCGGAAATACCGTACTCTTCTTTGCAGCAAGGCTCATTCCGGGAAATATCCATGCATACGAATCATCATAGTCAAATATATAATTACCATATTCATCATAATTCTCATCGTGATCCTCATCATCTTCTGAAATTACCGTCGACGGCTGCGGTGTAAGTTTCTTTTCTTCATGATTAACTATAAGAAACTTGGATATCAATATCAGTCCACAAAGTATCGCCGTACATACTATTAAAAATATCCCCCCTGTCAAAGAGTCACTGTACCTTTTCTGCCACCTTAACTTTCTCATGCCAACTGCCTCTTTTCTATATCTCTAACTGTTTTATAACTTTTAATCAGTAATCCATTACCACCTGTAATACATAAGACGTAAACAGCAGATAAATTACCTTGTATGAAAATAATATTTTCTATATTAATATTTTACATACTACTATTAGTTTAACCCACAAAGAAAATATATACAAATGAACTTTCTGTGTACTGTATTAATTTTTTATTACAAATATTTTTCAAATTCGCTCATTTATAGTTTTTTATTTACATCTGCTTAAATACCTCAACATTTTCTGATAAATCATTACCAACCTTAGCATTATCATAAGCCTGCTTCTTAATCACACCAATCGCATCAACCACAGTGCTTACACTTTCAGCTGCCTCATTAACCCCCTTAGTATTATCATCAATTGTTGTTGCAATATCACTTATTCCTGTATTCATCTCAGCCATTGTATTTTTAAGTATCTGTGTATTCTTTGCAAAATCTTCAAGAATATTATTAACCTTTTCTGAATCATCCCTGTATTCGTTAGTTATACCGACAAATTTCTGATAATCCGCAAGTATGCTCTCATCGACATATCTGATAAGCTTTGATGAATCTCCTGTCAGGTCTTCTACGCTTTCTATTACTAACAGGCTTATATCCTGAATATTATTAGCCACCTTGCGGCTGTCATCTGCAAGCAGACGTATCTGTTCTGCAACCACTGCAAAGCCTTTGCCTGCCTCTCCGGCTCTTGCCGCCTCTATGGATGCATTTAATGCAAGCATATTTGTCTGTGAAGCTATATTTAATATATCCTCTGTAAGCTCCTGAATTCTTTCAACCTGACGGCTGTTTTCAATGGATTTATTAAGACCTTCTCTTATCTTATTTACCATATCATTAGTGCTTGCCATGCCATTTTCTGTATCCTGTCTGTATTCAACGGACTTTTCCTGTATTTTTTCAGCTATGTCATTGCCCTGCGTAATCTTATCTGTTACATTAACAATTGATTTGAAAATGTTATCTGCACCGGCACTTAACTGCTCTATAGTAGCCGATACCTCCTGCATGCCTGCTGCCATCTGCTGCATGGCTGCTGATACATTCTGTGCGTTATCATTGACCGAACCTATCTGTTCATCTATATTATCTGATGAAGTCTTAATTGTATCAGAGGCATTTCTTATATCATTCATAATTGACTGTAACTTATCAATAAATATATTTATGCCTGCTACAAGCTCACCAATCTCATCATCTGACTTTACATTAATTCTTGCTGTCAAATCTCCGTTATTATTGTCTATATCCTGTGTTATAGCTCTTAACTGCTTATTTGCCTGCTTTAATGGCTTTACAGTTACCATAAGAAGTACCACAATGGCAATACCCATTACAACCATTATAACTGCAATTACCACATACATCTTTATTGAAAATTCATACTGGTTATTAAGGCTTTCTGATGATTCACTCACCTGATTATTTATAAGATTGTTAAGATTATCTGCTGCACTGTCAAGCCTTGATATTATACTGTCCTCTCCCTGTGCCGTAAGTGAAAAATAATCATCCATATCTGTACTTTCATTACTTAATACAGACTGAATCTTAGTGCTGTATTCTTCAAATACACTCTTGTAAGCTGAAAGCCCTTTAAGCACCTCTGAATCACCAAATTTATTAATTGCTGTTTCTAATGCACTGAATGTATCCTTTAATGATGTAATCTCATTTTCCATATTAATCTTCATATCAGATGCATTATCTGATGATGAACCGGCAGGATTAGAACCCATCGCTGCATTACCGGCAGATGTATTATTTACATTAGTATTATCCGGCACCATCTGCTGCGAGTCTCCTGCCCACTGCGAATCATTCATCGGCTGTGAGCTTTCTGACGTACCATTACCATCCATCTTATTCTGCATTCTGAAAGCTGCTGAACTGTTGGCATATTTTTGTACCTTTTCTATAGCAGTCGATGTATCTGCCATAAGTGCGACCGCTTCCATACATTCATTAGATATCTTCTGGCTCTTATTATTCATGCTGTTAATACATAAAAAGCCCATAACAACACTTACAATACCCGTAATAAATAATGCTCCAACCAGCACTAATATTTTTACGCTTATCCTTACTCTTCTGTTTTTTCTTCCTGTTTTCATCCTGTTGTCTCCTTATCCTCATTTCCTGACAATTCATTTATTGTCCAGTGTTCTATTGAGGATAATTTAACAATGATTTATGGCAGAATTTTGTTAAAATTGTGTTTAAAATTTGAATTTATCAGATTAGGTCTGCGATTCCTCCGGCATTAAAAATGCCTGCTGAATGGAGATTAATATATAAAAAATGGGTACTATTGTAATCTCTTACACATAGTAACCCATAAAATCATTTTTAATATTTCTTTCTGATAATCTTAGCCGCTTCTACCATATTTCTTAAAGCCGCATCTGTTTCTTCTACGCCTCTTGTCTTTAATCCGCAGTCAGGATTTACCCATAATTTTTCTTTGTCTATCTTTGTAAGCATGATATCAAGAACATTCACAAGCTCTTCTACTGATGGTACTCTTGGCGAATGTATGTCATATACTCCGGGTCCTGCCTCAGTTTCAAAGTTATTGGCTTTGAGCGCATCTAATATCTGTAAATCTGAACGTGATGCTTCAAATGTTATTACATCTGCATCCATATCATCTATCGCCGGAATTATATCTGTAAATTCACTATAACACATATGTGTATGTATCTGTGTTTCCGGTTTTACGGCACTGTGTGTAAGGCGGAATGCAGGAATTGCAAAATCAAGATACTGTGAATACCAGTCTGACTTACGCAGCGGAAGTTTTTCTCTTAATGCCGCCTCATCAATCTGTATCATCTTAATTCCATTTTCCTCAAGGTCAAGTACTTCATCCCTGATTGCAAGTGCTATCTGTGATATTGACTCGCTGATTGATATATCTTCTCTTGGGAATGACCAGTTAAGAATAGTAACCGGGCCTGTAAGCATACCCTTCATAACCTTATCTGTAAGTGACTGGGAATATACATCACCCCATATAATTGGCGGTTTAACACAACGTGTTCCATATGACTGCACCCATGCTTTTTCTGTAAATACAAATCCACCCAGACTCTCACCAAAATACTCTACCATGTCATTTCTTTCGTATTCGCCGTGAACTAATACGTCAAGACCTATTTCTTCCTGCCATTTTACACATTCAGCAATCTTACGTCTATTAAATTCAATATATTCTTCCCTTGAAATCTCTCCCTTTCTATATGCAGAACGGTTGTGCTTAACATCCTTAGTCTGTGGAAACGAACCGATGGTAGTTGTAGGAAACTTAACAATTCCAAGTGCTTCTTTTTGCAGCTTCTGTCTTACTGTTCTCTTTGGAAGTCTTACATAGTCATTTTCTGTTATATTTGAAAGTCTTTTCTTAACTTCATTATTATCGCAATCTCTTTTTTCATTAAATAATTTCTGATTTTTTACAAATGCTTCATCATTTTTATAATCATCACAATCTGCAAGCTTCTTTAACTGTGCTGCCTCTTCAAGCTTCTCCTTTGCAAATGCAAAATGTGCTGCAATATCAGGTGACAGCTTTGTTTCATTTTCTAATGTATAAGGTACATGAAGAAGTGAACATGAAGTTGACAATACTACATCTATATTCTTTGCTTTTAATGTATCTAATACAGACAATGTCCTGGCATAATTATTCTTCCAGATATTCTTTCCGTTTATAAGACCGGCAAACAATGTCTTTTCCTGTGGAAACCCGTATTCTTCCACAAGTGCAGCTGTCTGTCTTCCTTCTATAAAGTCAAGTCCTATTCCATCAAAATCCATTTTAATAAGTTCAATGTAAATATCACGTACATCACCGAAATATGTCTGTAAAAGCACCTTGCAATTCTTCTTTGACGAAAGTAGTGTCTTAAATAATTCAATATCTTCATTATCCATATCCTGAACAAGTGATGGCTCATCAAACTGTATATAGCCTATACCACATTCACTACATTTATCAAGCAGGTCACTATATGCCTTAATAACGGCTTCTATATAATCAGAAATCTGTTTTTCACCTGTAAATCTGCACAGCTTAAGAAGTGTATATGCACCCGTGATAACAGATTTTGTTTCTATGCCAAGCTCCTTAGCTTCTTTATATTCATCAAAAAGCTTATTCCCTGTAAGCCTGATATCAGTATCATCTTCTACCTCTGGGACAATGTAATGATAATTAGTATTAAACCATTTCTTCATTGCCAGAGCCTTTACATCTCCTGACTCTCCCTGATATCCTCTTGCCATGGCATAATATGTATCAGATTCTGAAAGCGGCAGACTGCTATATTTTTGTGGTATTATATTAAATAATACTGCTGTATCAAGCACGATATCATAATATGAGAAATCATTGCTTGTGATATAATCAATCCCTGCTTCCTTTTGCATATTCCAGTGTGTCTTACGAAGCTCTTTAGCTATAGCTTCAAGCTCATCTGCTGTTATTTCTTTTCTAAAATATTTTTCTTCTGCAAACTTTAACTGTCTTAATGTTCCAATTCTAGGAAAACCGATTACCGACGTTTTCATTTTTCTTTTTTAGTTCCTCCATATATTTATTGCCAGTTGTAATCACAATATATTACAAATGTCTGTTTAATATCACATTGCTTTAATGTATCCGATAATATTTTTCAATAATACATTTATATTCAGATATCTGTTTCTGACTGGTTTTATTATATTGGAGAAAAACTTTGTTGGGAAATACTTATAAATTGGGGTTGGGTATAGTTTTAAACTATATCAATCCCCAAAAAAGACCGCTGCACTAAGCAGTGACTATAATATATAGTTTTCTTAACACAACAGTCTTCGTTCTAATATTTAATCCAATTATTTAAATGCCCTCTCATATATCCCCGCAATATCTTCATCTGTAGTTGGTGCCGGGTCGCAGTTGAATAATCTCTGTGTCGTTGCCCTTGCATTCTTTGCAAGTGTCATGGCATCTTCTCTCTTAATTCCATAATCCGACATCTTAAGATTATCAACGCCACAATCTTTTTGCAGCTTAAGAAGTGCTTCGATAAAATCCTCCGGCTTGTCTGCATCTGTCTTTCCAAGCAGCTTTGCCATATCAATAAATCTGTCATCACACACATGCTTATTAATCCAGAATGTAAAATATTCCTTTGATAACATAATAAGTCCTGCACCATGTGCAAGCTTCGGATGATATGCACTCATCGCATGCTCCATTGCATGTTCTGATATACAAGATGCCACTACCATAGAATAGCCTGACATTGTATTAGCATATGCCATATGTTCCCTTGCCTCTAAGTCACTTCCATTCTTTACGGCTCTTGCAAGATAATGTCCGATATTTTCAATCGCAGAGCGCTGTATCATATCACCCATAATACTATGCTTATTACTTATATATCCCTCTATTGAATGAAACAATGCATCAAAGCCCTGATAGGCTGTAAATACCGGTGGAACTGTTATCATAAGCTCAGGGTCTACTATTGCATATTTTGCAAACATTCCAGCCATTCCACCTATACCAATCTTCTCATCTGTATCAGGGTTAGAAATAACGCCTATTGTATCCACCTCTGACCCGGTTCCTGCTGATGTTGTAATAGCAATCCATGGAAGCATCTTATTAGGAGGTGTCTGTTTACCGCCTGTAGGACAATTAGCATAATCCCACAGATTATCAGATGGCTGTGGAATAAACATCGCAAGATTCTTACCTGCATCCATAACAGAACCTCCGCCAAGTGCCACTACAAAATCAACACCATTTTCTCTTCCTAACTTAGCCCCATCTTCAATCGCTGACTTTAAAGGATTAGAGCCTATTCCATTATATATAACATAATCAACTCCTGCTTTTTTAAGCTCTGTCTCAGTCTTTTCAAGCGAACCGTTAATCTTGGCAGACCTGCCATTACTAATTACAAGAAGTGCTTTTTTACCCGGCATATCAAGCGTATGCAGCTTACCTAACGCACCACAGCCAAATGTAACATTAACCGGTGAAAAAAAGTTATAACTGCTCATTTCATAATTACTCATAACAATCTCCATTCTACAGGTGTAAATAATATAATCATTGGGGAAATAATGTACTATTTTATTTGCTTTGTGACACCTGCCGCACACAAAAACATATGGAAAGTATCCACATAATAAAATCAACACGACGGTATAATTTCTCCACTACATATTACAAAATATATACCAGTATTTCTCCATTTTCAAGAATATATTTCCAATAAAATATTAACATAATATTAAAACTCCTCATTATTTTTTTACGACACTTCTTCTATCAAGCTGTTATAAAAAATACTTGACGTGCAAAACACTTGGTCATACAATAGTTGCATATACAACAATTGGAGGTGCAACATTAATGTTAAAAAGAATCTTTTCTTATATGAATGAATATAAGAAATATGCCTGGTTAGCACTTATCTGCATAGCCGTAGAAGCCGTACTTGAGCTTATGGTTCCTATGATAATGGCAGACCTTATTGATACAGGTGTGTCAACCGGCGATGATATGTATATCTATAAAAAAGGCTTACAGATGGTTATATGTGCCATACTTGCCCTTATCCTCGGTATAGGAAGTTCAAGATTTTCAGCACTTGCCGGTCAGGGACTTGGTGCCAACTTAAGAAAGGCCGAATATGAAAAACTTCAGAATTATTCATTTTCCAACATCGACCATTTCAGGGTATCATCACTTGTAACACGTCTTACAAGCGATGTAACCAATATACAGAATGCCGTATCAACAGGCATGAGACCATTTGGACGAAGTCCTATAATGCTTATATTTGCAACCTCAGTTGCATTTTCCATTAACCATACACTTGCACTCGTATTCTTTGTAGCGCTGCCTATACTTGCGGTCTTACTTATTACTATTATTATACATGTACGTCCGCTTTATTCAAAGATGCAGTCAGCAATTGACCTTGTAAACCGTACAATTCAGGAAAATCTTACAGCAATCCGTGTTGTCAAATCCTATGTGCGTGGTGATTATGAATATGAAAAATTTGAAAATGTCAACAACAGCTTAAAAAATGAATCTGAAAAAGCTTTCAGCCTTGCTGTTTTAAATATGCCTGCAATGCAATATGTAATGTATGGCACTATATTAAGTCTGCTGCTTTTTGGCGGCTATCTTATTAATAAGGGTGAATTAATGATTGGCGAGCTTACAGGCTTTTTAAGCTATGTACTGCTTATCTTAAACTCCCTTATGATGATGTCAAATGTATTTCTTATGATGACACGTTCTCTTGCCTCCGGTGCAAGAATTATGGAGGTCATAGATGAAAAGATTGACATGACAGATGAACTTGCTAAGGATATCACTGTTAAAAATGGTGATATTGAATTTGAACATGTATGGTTTAAATATAAAGAAGATGCAAAAGAATATGTACTTTCAGATGTGTCATTTCATATAAAATCAGGTCAGACCGTAGGAATTATTGGTCAGACCGGTTCAGCCAAGACCTCACTGGTACAGCTTATTCCACGTCTTTATGATACAAGCCGCGGCACTGTTAAGATAGACGGTATTGACGTAAAGAACTATCCTATGAAGCATCTTCGTGATGCAATAGCTGTCGTTTTGCAAAAAAACACCCTGTTTTCAGGAACACTGTTATCCAATCTTAAATGGGGCAATGAAAATGCTTCCATGGACGAGATTAAAGAAGCATGTCAGATTGCATGTGTCGATGAATTTATTGACCGTATGAGTGACGGCTATAATACTGAGATGGGTCAGGGAGGTGTAAATGTATCAGGTGGTCAGAAACAGCGTCTGTGCATTGCCAGAGCTATTTTAAAAAGGCCTAAGGTACTTATTCTAGATGATTCCACCAGTGCCGTTGATACTGCCACAGAGGCTAAGATTCGTGAGGGTCTTTCCCGCAGGCTTCCTGACATGACCAAGATTATCATTGCACAAAGAATCTCTTCCGTAAGACATGCTGACCAGATTATTATTCTTGATAAAGGTTGTATAAATGGCATAGGCACCCACGAAAGCCTTCTTAGCAATAATAAGATTTATCAGGAAATATATGAATCACAAAAGGAAGGAGCAGATTTATAATGGCAAAATATGTAGGATATAAACGTCCAAAGGATACCAAAAAAACTCTTAAACACTTATTTTCATATCTTGGACTTCACAAATGGTCATTTGTCTGTGTTGCCGTCCTTGTATTTATAAGTGCCGGAGCTAATATAGCAGGTACATATCTTCTTAAACCTGTAATTAACCATTTTATCATGCCGGGAGATATGAGCGGGCTTATAAAAGCTGTTACCGGAATGGGTATTATGTATTTTTGCGGCGCCACATGCACACTGTTATATAACCGTCTTATGGTAAAGACTTCGCAGAAAGTAATTCAGGAAATACGAAATGATTTATTTGCACATACACAAAAGCTTCCTCTCAGTTATTTTGATGCACATACACATGGTGAACTCATGAGTCGTTTTACAAATGATGTCGATACTATTCAGGAAGCTATGAATAACAGCTTTGCAATGATTATACAGAGCTTTATAATGCTTACGGGTACAATAATAATGATGATGGTTCTTAGTATACAACTTTCTCTTATCGTCATTGTATTCCTTATTATAATGTTCTTCTTTATAAGATTTAACGGAAAACACAGCAAGAAATATTTCAACCGCCAGCAGGCTGAGCTTGGTAAGATTAATGGCTTTGTTCAGGAAATGGCTGAAGGACAAAAAGTTGAAAAAGTATTTAACCACGAAGAAATAGATTTTAACAATTTCTGTAAATTAAATGAAAATCTTAGAAAAGAATCGACAAGTGCGCTTACATTTTCAGGTATGATGATACCAACTATTGTCAGTCTTTCCTACCTTAACTATGCATTATCAGCATGTGTAGGCGGACTACTTGCAATCCGTGGACTTATTGACCTTGGAAGCCTTTCGGCATATCTTGTATATGTACGTCAGAGCGCAATGCCTCTTAACCAGTTCACACAGCAGGTCAATTTCCTGTTATCAGCATTATCAGGTGCCGAGAGAATATTTGACATGATGGATACCGAGCCTGAAATTGATAACGGTACTGTAACTCTTTGTAATGCTAATAAATCAGAAGATGGAACACTGACTGAAAGCCCTGTATTTACCGGCACATTTGCATGGAAAGTCCCTGAAATTACCAATGACTCTACAGGACTGGCACATACAGGCGATGTACATTACTCATATGTTGAATTAAAGGGTGATGTGAGGTTTAACAATGTAGTATTTGGCTATACGCCACAAAAAAAAGTATTAAATGATATTTCACTTTATGCAAAACCCGGACACAAGATTGCATTTGTCGGTTCTACCGGTGCAGGAAAGACTACTATTGTCAATCTGATTAACAGATTCTATGAGATTCAGTCAGGCACAATAACATATGATGGAATAGATATTACTAATATTAAAAAAGACGATTTAAGACGCTCTCTTTCCATGGTTATTCAGGATACCCACCTCTTTACCGGTACTATTGCCGATAATATACGCTATGGCAGGTTAGACGCAACTGACGATGATGTAAGGCAGGCTGCCATTATTGCAAATGCGGATTCATTTATACGAAGACTCCCAGACGGATATAACACCATGCTATATACTGACGGAAGCAACCTGTCTCAAGGTCAGAGACAATTACTTGCAATAGCCAGAGCCGCCGTATCACATCCTCCGGTACTTATTTTGGATGAAGCCACAAGCTCGGTAGATACAAGAACTGAACGTCATATTGAAAAGGGCATGGATGCCA
>OGLY01000550.1_pt1 | contig 15273 bp, 9 predicted proteins | sample 1573091 | NCBI WGS metagenome assembly OGLY01 (sample SAMEA2581916, study PRJEB24529) | metagenome | biome: Human gut stool | place: China | collected 2011
TGTATCCAATCCTGTTTAATCAGTGCACGCTCCCACAGATACGGCTGAATCCGGTTCCAGATGTCCGCCGCCTGATGGAACGAAGCATTTTTACCTGCAAGAAAATCAGAAAGATCACTGCGTACCTTCGCCGGATCATCGATCAGACTGCAGTTTGCAAAGTCTGCAGATGCCACCGTATCCTCAAAAAACTGGCGGTACGGTCCCCTCATCCAGTCAAGAATCGGAGCATTAAATCCCAGCTTGGTACGGCGGTAAGCAATCTCTTTTGGCATAAAAGCTGCGCCCGCATCGCGGACGATCGATTTCGAAAACCCTCCGTGCAGTTTTGAACGCCATCCAATGGAAAATGCAAACTCTACGATCCTGTAATCCAGAAACGGCATACGTATCTCAACGCCCGCTGCCATGCTGTCCCTGTCATAGTTGCGCAGCAGTGTCGGCAGGATCGTCTCATGTGTGGAGACAAATAATGTCTTATTAAGATTATCCAGACGGTTCCAGTTCGGATGGTCGGAATACGCACTCTTTACAGTTTCTTTACCAAGCAGTTTTTTTGCATGGTATTTTAACATATATTCGCGGTAGAGTCTGTTTCTCTGCTTTTTAAATGCAGCTGACTGCTGACTCACTCCGTCTTCCGCATCCTGGTTTAAATATGCGGTCGTGATCATGTCGATTTCTTCTTTTGTCTTTGCATCCGGGTATGCTTTTAACACATCAAATCCATATCCCGCAAACAGCTCATCCGCCGCATGTCCGTCAAGAGAAACAGTGGTTCCCATCTCTCTCTCTTTTTTGTAGAGCTCCATCATCGGCACCTGTGGATTGCCCCAGAGTTCTTCAAAACAGTAAAGCTGGCGCAAAAACTCACGCTCTGAAACTGCGGAATCAATGTTCATAAAGGTATGGCTGATTCCAAGATAATCCGTCACCTGTTTTGCATATTTTGTTTCATCCTGCGCCGTTCCCGGAAAACATGCCACATAAGCGTGCTGCCAGTCATTGTTGGCGCGCTCATCTGTCATGTTTTTGGAAATATAGGACATTGCGCAGATAACAGCGGAAGAATCAAGTCCTCCGGAAAGTCCGGTACCAAGTGTCACATCACTTCTCATGCGGATCTTGCAGGCATCCAGAAACAATTCGCGGAACTGCTCTACCTGTTCCTCATAGGAATCCGGTACGCTGATCAGATGATCTAAGGTATTCCAGTAGCGTTTCAGTGTAATCTTTCCGTCTTTTACCCATGCATTGTGGCCTGCCGGGAACCGTTTGATTCCACGGATCAGACACTCCGGCTGTGACTCATAATGATTGTCTGCAAAGTAGCGGTCGAACATCGGCTTGTTTGCTTCCACCTTAGGCAAAAGCGGCAGAATTACTTTCATCTCCGATGCAAACGCAAAACCACCATCCGGCAGTTCGGCATAAAATAACGGTTTTACTCCAAAACGGTCTCTGGAAATGAAAAGCTGTTTTGTCTGTTTATCCCAGATGGCAAATGTCCACATACCGTTGAAGCGTTCCACACAGGATTCACCCCACTCACAAAATGCAGCCATGATGACTTCGGAGTCGCTGGCACTGCGGAACGTATATCCCTTTTTCTTAAGTTCGTCCCGGATCTCGATAAAGTTATAGATCTCGCCGTTAAACGTCATCCAGTAACGCTCATTTGCATAGGACATCGGCTGGCTTCCGGCATTGGAAAGATCTAAAATGGATAATCTGCGGTGTCCTAATGTCACACCGTCCTCCTGCCACAGTCCGTAACCGTCCGGTCCACGGTGGATCATCGTGTTTAAGCATTTCATCGCCAGTTCCCGGTCTACCTTTTTATTGACTACACCGTAAATTCCACACATACTAAACCTCGTTTCTGATATAAATATTTATGAATCAAAAAAATTTGAAACTTATTAGGGAATTAAATTGTTCACAACTTTCATATACTAAATTTAAATTTCATAATTATTTCCGATGAATCAGCCACAGATAACGTGTATTCGTGACCAGATAACGTTTAAACAATCTCTTCGGATCCTGCAGCAGACGATATAACCATTCCAGGCTCAATTTCTGCATCCAGCCCGGCGCACGTTTAATGTTTCCGGCATGGTAGTCAAAGCCTGCCCCGACACCGATCATCACGCCGTTTACATGGTCCTTATGAGCATACATCCATTTTTCCTGCTTCGGTGCTCCAAGTCCCACCCAGATGATATCTGCTCCGGATGCATTAATCTGGTCGACCATCTCTTTATCTTCCGCTTCGGACAACTCGCGAAACGGCGGTGACACCATTCCTGCAATCTGAAGATGTGGATATTTTTCTGCCAGTTTTTCTTTTAACAGAGCAAGCGTCTCCTCACTGCTCCCGTAAAAATAATGTTTCAGTCCGTTATCGCGTGCAAATAATGCAAGCATCAGATCCGGTCCTGTCACACGCTCCGCCTCTGGGAATCCGTGTTTTCTGCTGTAACCGGAAAGCGGCCCGCCATCCGGCAGAACAAACGCGGCATCTGCCTGTACCGTGTGATACTGCGGATCGTCATGCGCCATCACGGTCGTGTGCACATTTCCCACACAGATATATTTTCCCCGCAGCTGCTCTATATTCTGCTCGATCAGATTTACGGTCTTTTCCATATCCGTCACAAGGATATCAAGGCCTAAAATATTACATGTTTTCGGTTCCATATTTTTTCCCTGCTTCTTTTCTTCCTGCCATTTTCATGCTGTAAACATCTTAGCAGATATTTATGATTCCTTCCGGCATACCGTCTCAAGCGGTATATTCCCTATATACGATGGAAGTAAACTGAATGTACTGTTATAACTTCCTAAAATTTTTCTGCACTTTGACAATGCGATCATCTCCACAAATGCTTCCTCAATTCCCTCTTTCGAATCGCGGTCGATCACATCCGACTGCGGGAAGATAAGCTTTGCATCCGGCAGTAATTCTTTCAATTCCCTGCGTACCTCTTTGTCATCTGTTGCCACAAAAAAACATGTTTCTTTATCCGCTTCCAGTTCTTTTTTCATACGCTCGGCAAACAATGCCAGCGGACTGTTTGCGATCGCATCCGTATGGTCAGTCCTTCTCACATGTACCCCCACACAATTTCCAGTCAGTTCACGAAACAGATAGTCACCTTTTTCTTCAATGTTTTTGCCTGGCTTTAAAAAGGAATAACTCTCTGCCCCGACCTCGCAGATCGGCCCAAATGCTTTTAAATAGATGACCGGTGTCTGCTCGATCAGGTGGAATAGTCCTTCATACCCTTCCGTTTCTTTGACCTGTTCCACATCATCACACTCTAAGAAACGATCTGCCATTTTTCTCCATTTCTTTTTTGCATGATTCCCAAGAAGCTGTGCCACCGGCTCATTCTTAAATCCATTTTCGCTGATCTCCACCACCTCAAACGGCAGATCAAACAGCTCTGAAAAACTGATGTTGCATCCGACTTCACGTTTCCACATCACGACCAGCCTGCGGTTTAATTTTTCTGCCACCGCATAAGCAGAACCCAGACCAAGCAGTCTGTTTCCAAGCCCTGCACACGGCTCTATGATTATCATCGGTTCACTCATACGCTTTCCTTCTCTTTCCTTGTCACACTGCCACCCTCTACCTGATATACCATGTCACAATTTTTGATCGTAGACAGGCGGTGTGCAATAATCAGCATTGTCATCTTACCCTGTAAGCTGTCGATTGCTTCCATAACAGCAGCTTCTGTTTCCGTATCCAGTGCGGAAGTTGCCTCATCCAGCACTAACACTTCCGGTCTGCGGTATAGCGCACGTGCAATACCGATACGCTGACGCTGTCCACCGGATAAGCGTACACCGGCCTCTCCGATCATGGTATCTAAGCCCTCATCAAGGGATTTTACAAATTCATCCAGCTGTGCCTGTTTTAAGGCTGCCCATATTTCAGCATCATCAATACTTTTTACCTTACCAAACGCAATGTTGTTGCGGATTGTATCATCCAACATATAGATGGTCTGCGGAATATAACCGATCTTATCATGCCATCCACGGTAGGATTCTTTGATATCCATACCATCTACCGTGATCTTTCCGGCCTGCGGTTTTAAAACACCCAGGATCAGGTCGACCATCGTGGTCTTTCCGGCACCGGACGGTCCGATAAATGCAACGGACTTGTTTTTCGGGATTGTCACATTAACATGGGCTAATACCGCATCCTCAGTATCCGGATAATGGAAGGTCATATCCTCGACTTTGATTTCTTTGTCTAATGTTACTTTTTTGTAATTTTCTTCTTTTTCTGTCTGGATCTCCATATCGCGGATCGCAGCATACTCTTCACCGATCTTGTGGATCACGACACCGTTATGGATGATCGATCCTAAATATTCAGACATCTTATTTGCAGAAGGAAGCAGGGCAAATGCTGCTGCCGCAAATACTGCAAGTGTTCCGACAAACTGCTCCGGGCTTGTGGATGTCGCGTTGATACGGACAATGATTGCCGCCATAAGTCCCGTGATACAGAGTGCTTCCATGATCGGTTTCGGAATGGAACTTAAGAAAGAGTTCTGTTTGATGACATAGGTGTAAAGACCATTCTGCTTTACAAATTCCCCTTCAAAATATGCCTCGCGGTTTGCGATCTTGATCTCTTTGATACCGCCGAACGCCTGCTGCATACACTGCAGGATATTGGCGTTGTATTTTCTTCTGTCATCACCGAAACGCGCTAAGGTTCGGCGCAGTTTTTTCATAAAGATAAATACCATAACGACCATCGCAAACGCAACGCCTAAGGTGAGCAGCGCATCTTTTACTAAAAGATATCCTACTAAGATCAGGCTGACGCAGAGTTCTGATGCAAGCTGGAGCATATTTAACACCGCCGCATAAAACATCTCCGGATCCGTATTGATATCACGCATCAGCTCGGCACTGTTGTGGTTTAAGAAAAATGTGTAATCTCTGCTGATATAATATTTCATCATGCGGTCCTGCATCTCGCGTTTTCCATAATAGGAGAAGCAGTACAGCATGTTATTGATAAAAATGATAAACGCATTTTTTGCAATATACACGATAATGATCAGCACCGAGAGCAGCGTGATCAGCTGATTGGTATTCTGCATGTGAAATCCATCATAAACAGAACGTATGATGTCATTTTTCAATAACTCTTCCGGATTCATCACCGCTGTGATAAACGGGGATAACACCGAAACACCAAGCAGGCTGACACCGGAATTGATCAGTATCAGAAACATCATTCCGACAAGCTTGCGCTTCTGCTTTCCATCAAAAACTTTTAGTACACTTTTTACCAAATCTTTCATTCTTTTACCTTTCTTACTTTAAAATAATCCAGTTTTTCTGCCGCATCCGTTCGCTTAACAGATCATCCGGCATAATGACCGTCTTATCCGGGTTCTGATTCAGATAAGCTGCCCATGTCGAAAACGTACTATTGGACAATATCTGGTTCTGGCATGCCGCCATCAGGAAAAATTCATCCACATCCGAAAATTCTCCCATCTCTGAGACAAATTCCAGCCTGTTTTCTGCCTGTCCCACTGCGTCTTTTTTCTGGCTTTCCAGCACAGGGGCAAGCGCTTCTTCTGCACGCTCCATATCATTGGTAAACACAATATAGCGTACTCCCGGCTTTTCCTGTTCCATGCGTTCCATGGCATGTTTAAAATAGGCTCCGGCAGGGCCCATGATATCACCGCCTCTGACATGCACGGCGTTTTTTTGAACTCTTCCTGTAATTTTTTTACCGTCTCACTCTGCTCGTAAGCCGGCGTCATCATCGCAGTGATCTCATTTAAATAATCTTCAAAATAGGCAAGGTGCTGCCAGTAACCATATAAATATTTATTTCGAAGTCCTTTTTTCTTATAAACTCTCGGATCGATATCATTCACATCATACCGGTGGTCACGGTTATGGTACACCTCGCGCTCTTTGATCACATGATATTTTAACGCACGTCTTAAGTTCTTGTAAATCTTCTGTCCCAAATTACGGTTTGGAAATGATTCCTTTTTATCGTATTTCAGATGAAACTTGTCCAGTTCAAAATCCCGCAGTGTAGAATTGTCACATTCTGAAATATCAAGAACCAGCGAATCGCCATCCCGCCTTGCCTGGGCATATCCGCAGGCATAATTAAACAGCTGGTTTCCCATGCCGTCTCCAATTTTTACTGCAATCATTCCTCTGTTACCTCTCACTTTTCCTGTGTCCTCTGGTGTTTCCCTGGAAAATGGATTTTTTCTGAAAGCAATGCCATTTCCTTTGCACAGCAGGGCAGCAGGATAAATACATACGGATACACATACTGGCTTTTGGCTTCCCATATTATATGCAAAAGAAATCCGCCTGTAAAAAATAAAAAAATATAGTTACAATCATACTTCCTGTTTCTTCGATCCGCAACAAAAATTGTTGCAAGAACAAACAGCATGATCACAAATCCCTTCATCGCCAGGGCAATCTGCGGTTCTATACTTTTTCCCGAATAAAGTTCATTAAAAAACTCTGTCTTATTTTCTGCCCCTGCATCCGGCAGCGGGCCGCTCCAGAGTGATTCATACATCGGATCACACCACATGGATTCCAGTTTTTCGGAGAAAAACTCATACGCAGTATCCGGATTATGCCGGAAAATATAAATATTATCCCTGATCTTTGCTTTGCCAAGCTCTGTTGCTTTCTCCGGGTCATATCCTGCTTCCGAAAAGAGCCAGTCCGAACAGCCGTTATACCAGCCTGCTGCATTATTGTAATAAGGCTCCGTTCCCATTGCAATCCATAAAATCTTTGGTTTTCCACCACAGAGTACGCCACCTGTTTCTTTGTTATACCACGCATGGAATGCCTTTCCAGGAAGCACTGACACAACCATCACCAGAACTGCAAGTAAGATCAGCCTCCATTTTTTTTCTTTTAAGATCCGAAGAAAACACAATATTGCGATCGTTATCGATCCTATAATATTATTTCCTTTCAAAATAACTGCAAGCATTACAAAAATGACACACAATATCATATGCTTCCAGTTGCCGCTCTCCAAAGATTTATCCAGAAACAAAAATGCCAGAAGTATGAAAAACAATCCCGGAATAATTCCATATGCAAATGCCAGGAAGAAAAACTGTGGCAAAAATAAAAATGAAAAAAGTATCACATACAGATTTGTCTTGTGATTTTGTCCAAAACACCGGTCTGTCAGCTTCCAGATCACAAAATTGATCCCTATGATCTGCAGGAGATTGACCGTATATAAAAAGCGCACATCCGTGCTGATAAAACCAATCAGATATTCATAGGTCACAAAACTTAACTGATGTTCATTCAGATAGATATCCTGTCCCGGATTTAAAAATGAAAAATCATGCTGTCTCATAAGCACAGAACCGTTATGTGCACTGTACGCATCCATGCGCAATTCCGTTGAAACATTCGCAATCCAGTATATCCCTGCAATTATATAAATTACAGTAAATACAATAAAGAGTATTTTTTCATCAATCTTTTGAATTTTAGATCCTGCGATCAAAAATACCACAAAAATCAGAACTGCGAGCACCAGTGCTGTGATACTGGTGCGCTCTATGCTCACATCCTCCGTCCACACATATGCCACTTTCGACCGATACAGCAGATTCAAAACTGCTACAAAACCGACACAGCAAAGCATCACCAGCCAGATTATATTCTGACAAAACCATTCAAACAGCTCAATTACTTTTTTTATCTTTTGCATATACTTCATATTCCCCGTTTGCAAATACCTGTTGATAAAAATTTTCTTTTACAAATATTAAGACCACATTTGTTTTTTCAGACTGTTCATCCAATGCAGTTTTATTAAAAACCACAAGTGGCATTGCTTCCTGTTCGCTGCCTGACGAAACAGACTCCTCAAGCTGCTGCTCTATCTCCTCTGCCGTGATGTAATCCGTCTCAATCCAGCCACCGCATCCGGTAATATAAGGAGCTCTTCCGGTCAGATAATGTAAGATTGGAATTGCACCACAGGTAACCATCTTATCACTTTCGCTGCCATATGACTTTATAAAGTTTACCACTTCTTCCATCGGCTGTACAATATCCGTATCATACCTGATGCCGCGCAGTTCATCGAGTGTGAACTGCTGTTTTGGCTCTTGATCTTTTAAATACGCCTTTGTCATATAAAAACTCTGTGATACAGTCAGACCCACACACCATATCGCACAGATAACGGTAAGAAGTCTTCCCGTATTTCTTACATCCGGCAGCTTGTGCTCTGTCTCCACTGTTTCTTCAGTCTGTCTCTTCGCCTTTTTCATTCTGTCTCCGATACAGATTGCAATATATGGCAGTACAAAAAAAGCTTCATTGCACAGATGTGTGATACCCACATTCGATCCAATCGGCATCAGCACTGCAAGCATCCCGGATGCAAATGCAAGGGTTTTAAATTCTTCCGAAGCCTCTTTGTCTTTTAAAATCAGAACAATACATACATAGAGCATCGCCTTTATCACAGCTACTGCGTTCAGGTAATCTCCAAGCACGCGATACAGCACCGATAATCCTGCGATCTGATCTGCCCCGAAAACCGCACCTGCTAATAAAAGCACTGCCATCGCAATCATACCATATCCGATAAACAGTGCAAGACTTTTTACTTTTTTTGCTATCAGATAAATTCCATACAGCACGGCAAGTAATAATATTCCCCGCACGGTTCCCTTGAAATTGATCACAACCATGTTACCGATTGTATGTCCGTCATTTGAATTTCCTGCATAGAAGAACATATCTGCAACCATCTGAAAATAAGTGCCGATCCCGCATGTTTTATACATGAGAAAAAGCCCTGACGCAAAACTACTCAAAACACCCACCACGCACCATAACACCTGGCGTACAAAATATGCCACATCTTTTTTCCGGTAAAAATCATAAAAAAGAACGATAAACACAGCAAATTGCAGGATGGAAGATATTTTGCAGAAAGCCGCCAGCATGAAAAATGCCGATGCAAAAAAGAGCATCCCGGACTTTTTGTCATTGACAGCCCGGATCAGGAAATACAATCCCGTCAGTGCCATAAATGCCACTGCCGTATTATAAATAAAGAAATGAAAATTACATTTTGCAAGCACCATGGCAAACGCAAGTGCCGGAAGGATCAGCGCATCTTCCCGGTATCTCACATAGAGCCTGTAAGATAAGAAACACAGGTAGAAGCAGACTGCCGCCCATGCAGTCTCCATGCCAATGTAAGCCGGTATATGCAGTATCCCAAACACTTTTAACAGGCATCCGCCCAAAATGTTTGTCAAAAACAGCGGCAGATAAGTACTGTCCATATCTGTAAAACAAAACCGGTACTGATTCATGTTAAATCCGACATCACTGACATCAATACTAAAATTCCATCCCGACGACGGGAGCAGCGGAATCAGTGCGATCAGAATGATCCAGAAAAATTTATATGTCCGTTTCATAAAATCTCCATTCCTGCATTATTTTCACACTATGCTCCAAAATACAGCATACCTATCATTACAATACCATAAACCACACAGAGTGCCATCAGTACCCTGTCATGTAAAAGGACCTCCACAGGATCTCCCTCCGAATTTCCCTCCACCGTCAGACTGTACTTCATACAGATCAAAATCACGATCGGCACCGTCCACATTGCATATTCCATGCCGGCATTGGTAATATCCTTACACCATAATGCATAAAATGTATTGAGCAGTGCCAGGCACATATACATATTTTTGTCCAGGAAATCTCTCGTATAATATTTAAGCACCTTGCGGGTATCCCCGTCCTTTTTCTTCTGCAGCTCGTTGCGTCTTTTTCCAAGACTAAAATAAAACGCACCGGAAAGTACAGTCAGATACAGCCATTCAGACACTTCCGTCCCTGTCAGGACCGCACCGAAAAGCACGCGCAGCAAAAATCCGGAAGCAAGAATTGTCACATCTAAAAGCGGTACATCCTTAAGTCCCATACTATATGCCACATTGATAAACAGATATAAAATTACCAGCGCATAACTGCCCGCTGTCGCATCTGACACCACAAGCAGTACCACTGCTGCGATCAGAATGAACACCATCAGCACTACTGCGTGAAACGGTGTGACTGCGCCGGATGCGATCGGGCGATTTTTCTTTGTCGGATGCATCCTGTCTTTTTCCGCATCCCTGATATCATTGATGATATAGACCGCAGATGTGACCAGTGAAAATGCGATCATTCCAAGCAGTGTTGCCGTAAACTTACGCCGGTCTGTCAGATTTCCACTGAAAATCAGTGGCATAAAAATCAGTATGTTTTTGATATAATGATGTACTCTCATGAGATATAAATACTTTTTCATCCAATCGTTCCTTAATTTATTTCATAATCAGACAGTTTTACAATAATCGTATCGTCAATCACCTGAATAGATCCATCCGCCGGATAGGATGGCATTTCCCTGACAACCTCTCTCTGCATCCAGTTCTGGATCTCCTCATAAGTTCCATAATATGGCGAAAATCCAAGATAATCAGACATCAGATACAGCAAAGAGTTATATCCAAGGTTCGTATCTGCTTTTCCTCCAACGGTAAAAGTATCACCGATCAGACTTCCCATACCATTCGTACTGTCATTAATCTGTGTCCCCACCACGATCACCGGCTTGTCCTGCGAATAATCCTCCACACTCCGGATCTTGGTGATCAGCGTCTGCACATAGGAAAAATCATGATATTTCGTATATTCAAGTGCCATGTAATTGCCATTTGCGTACCAGACAAACACGATTACCAATGCCGCCGTAAGCAATGCAGACACCCAGTTTGTTATGCTCTTTACCGGAGCATGCAGTTTAAGATTCCGGAAACATGCATCCAGCCACAACAGGAAAAATACAAAGAAAAATACAACTGAATATGCCATCAGCGTATAGCAGTAGGAATTCGGTGCCATCACATAGATCAAAAACATCGCTACCGGAAACACCAATATACCACACAAAACAATTACCTTATTTAAATATTCTTTTTTCTTTAAAACCAGATAAGCACCAATACCTGCTGCAAATAAGATCCATACAACTTTGATCAGACGTCTTACGGTACGGTTATAGCTGATTCCCATAACATCGGAAAATCCCAGATCAAAAAATGAGGTGTAACAAGATTTTAATGCACTAATAAGCTGTGCAATCGTGATCTTTCCCATTGTATCGCCACCCTGATAACTGGTAAGCTGTATATGTGTGACTGCAAGTACCGCTTTATTGATCAGAAAATAAACCGCAACGCCAGCTGCCATCACCAGTAAGAATCTGGCAATCATAAGGAAAAACTCTTTCCATTCCTTTTTCTCCTTCACACCGCCAAATGCTGCTTTTAAGATCACCACCATAAGAAGAATGCACACGGTATCCGGGAAGTATGCCTGATATACACCAAGGGAACATGCAATCATTACCACTGCTGCTATATTTGCAATGATATTTTTCGGATATTTCACAGTGAGCCACGCAGCAAACACACTGAAAAAAATGCCTATTGCATAATAAAGTGCCAGAAACATAAAAAAGTACATGGACACAACTGCCGGAAATACTGTCATAAGTCCTCCGATCAGCCCCGCAGTCAGTTTGTTTCTTACCTGAAATACAGATACGACCATTCCCGCTGATAAGGCAAGGAACAGCAGTGCAAAGATTCCATTAAAAAAAGGCAGTGAATAAGAACCTCCAAATACAGAACGCATAAAACGCCCCATCCAGTTTAACAGCCATCTTCCCTGTTCTGTGCTTAATCCGATACCTCCTGGTGTATTCGCAAGCTCATCATAATTGTATAATTTATTGGTGAACTGATACAAATGAGCTGCAAGCCCTGCTGCAAAAGCAGCATAAAAAGCTGTCTTTACCGCTCCCGAAAGATTCCGGTACCACTCAGTCAGATACTGATCCGGCATTTTCCATCTGATCGTATTCATATCTTCTCCTTTTTCCATTTATTATTTTCCTAACTTCATATAATCTTTATTGTATCAAAAATGTATAGGACGTGTCAAACAGTAGATTCCCGGCACCATTCCATTTTCCTTGACACCACAGGAAGCATTGTTTATGATGTTTATATCTATGTACTGTGATCAGAAAGGAGTGTTCTTAAGATGGGTACAATCCTCGGAGCCTCTTATTATCAGTTAAAATACTGTCTGCGTAACAAACTACGGCAGGCAACAGGTGACCCGGATTTTCTTTACCGGCATTATGTCGGTAAACCTTTTTATGATACGGATGCCTTAAACACATACACGGCAGAACTCATCAAGTCCGGCAGACCATTTATGATGGGCCGCTTTGGTGCCGTTGAACTTTTCAATATGCGTGTTGCCGAATTTCATATGGAAAACAAAAAAGAGAAAGCCTGCGAACAGCTTTTTACCTGCGCCGGTTTTTTCCCCAATGATACATCCCTTCTGCCGCGTTTTAACGATATCATGAAGGACGCCTGCCGGCAGACCGATATTTTAGGTTTATGGCAGAATGCCTGTGAGGATTATTACATCCGCAGATACTGTAACGATCTAAGCGCAACCTGCCGGCTGATCTCTTTAGAGCCATGGCGCAGCAAAAACCCATGGTCTGCTGCACTTGCCGGGAAAAAGGTACTTGTTGTTCATCCGTTTGAAGAGTCGATCCAGGATCAGTATAAACATTTTGACAAACTCTTCCCAGGCACGGATATCCTGCCGGAGTTCGAATTAAAGACCTTAAAAGCTGTACAGAAGACTGCTGGCAGCGCTGTAGATCCGCGTTTTTCCACATGGTTTGACGCACTTGACTATATGTGCGGAGAATGTGAAAAAATTGACTTTGACATCGCCCTGCTTGGCTGTGGTGCCTACGGCTATCCGCTGGCCGCCCACATCAAAAAAATGGGCAAACAGGCGATCCATCTCGGTGGTTGTCTGCAGATATTGTTTGGTTTAAAAGGAAGACGCTGGGATGAAGAAGAACCGGATATCGTCGCCATGTATAACGATTACTGGCATTATCCGATGGCAAGCGAAGTTCCAAAAGGAAGTGGTGACGTGGAAGGCGGCACCTACTGGAAAAAAGAATAGCTAAGGGGGAAACTATTATGAGCAAGATCATTCCTGTTATGGTTCATCACGAAACCGGAGAAAAGGCTCAGGCTGCGGGGAAGAAGAACCAGGAATACTTAAAATACTGTATCGCTCAGGCAAAAAAATATAATGAAAAAGTTGTTTTGCTAGGCGATGAATATAACAAAGCGTGGTGTGACGACTGGCACAATGCCAATGACTTCATTACCGAAAAATGGACAAAATTTCATGCTGTCTTTGAGAATCTTTCCACATATCCGACCGCATGGGCAGAGGGCATCTTTAAGCGCTTTTTCCTGATACTGGAATACTTAGAGCGCAACTCCTTTGAGGAGTGTGTCATTATCGACAGTGACGTTCTGCTTTACTTAAATGTCAGTGAATATGAGCCGTTCCGTCACTGCAAAGTGGCTGCTGAAACCCCCCTTTTACAGGATTTTGCAATGCTTGAAAAAGGAAACGGGCTGAAATGGAAAACCTGTGCAGGATTTTCCTATTTTACCACACAGGGACTTCGCGAATTTACGGATTTCTGCATCGATATGTATGCAAATCACAAAGATTTCCTGATGAAAAAGTGGGATGTCCACCGCAAATTCGGCATGTACGGCGGTGTCGGCGAGATGGCACTATTACATCTGTGGGTTTCTTCCCTTCCGGAAGGGGAATATTTAAACCTGTTAAAGGACGATGCGGACCACGGTGTATTTGATAATTCCGTGGGTGAATCTTCCGGTTACTTAGAACACCAGTATGAGTATATCAAACGCTTAAGCGTAAAGAATCTGCACTGGGAAGACGGCAGGCCTTACTGCTATACGATCGACGGTCATGAAAAAACCTGGTTTTTAAATCTTCACTTTGTCGACATTACAAAAATCTTTATGGAAGGTGTCTATGAAAACCAGTCCTATTCTGCACACGCGAAGTTTGTAACATACATGTTGAAATGCCGTGGAAAACTTGCAGATATCAAACATGGCAATACAAAATGGCAGCAGAAACTAAAGATCAAACGCAGTAAAAATGTCTGATCTGACGGAAAATGAGGTTTGTTATGTCAAAGGATCGTTCTTCTAATTTTGAATTATTACGTTTATTATGCATTTTCGGAATTCTGATGATGCACACTTTCGGCGGAATCGACACTTCCGTATCATTTTTTAACACAGAGATCCATGTACTGGTTAACTCCGTCTTTAATATGGGAGTTACCTGCTTTATCCTGCTCTCCGGTTATTTCGGCATCCGTTTTGACTTCAAAAAACTGATCCGGCTCGACCTTATGATCATCTTTTTCACAATATTTGGTACGATCGCAGTTGGAAATCTGGGTATAAAAGCACTGATCAAATCCTGTATTCCGGTAATTTCAAGATATTACTGGTTTATCAGCTGTTACTTTTTCCTCTGCTTTTTAACACCATTTTTAAACCAGATCCCGGAAAAGCTGTCAAAGGAAAACTTTGAAAAACTGCTCGCCGTCTTACTGCTTCTTTTCTCCGTAATCCCAACCTTCGGATTCTTTGAAATTATGCAGGACGGTGGAAAAGGATTAGTCCACATGGTTATGATCTATCTGCTCGGACGCTACCTTGCGCTTTATCATAACCGCAGCCATAACACCGGACGCCTGTTCCTTGGACTTTTCCTCAGTATCGGTTTTATTTTCCTCGCTGACAGTTCGCTGACCTTTGTCCGTGGAAAGCTCTATACAACGTTCTGCCGCGACTGTTCGATTTTCATTATATTTGGTTCTGTCATGGTTTTACTGCTGTTTCGTGAATTAAATTTTCACAGCCGCTTCATCAACCGTGCTGCCGGAAATGTGCTCGCGGTCTATGTGTTAGATGGAACGGTTCAGACATTTCTGTTAAAATGGATCGATTTTAAACCGTATGCCGGATCGTGGTTTTTAGTATTCCTTGCGATCGGTTATGCGCTTGCAATTATGATCATTGCGTGTCTGTTGAACGAGGTGCGGAAAGCGACGATTGGACGACTGGAGCCTTGGATCGTGAATGTGGTCAATGCCGTGGTGATGTGGGGTGTGAATGCGGTAAGAGGTGTTGTCCGAAGACTACTCACGTATTTTATTGGTTGATT
>OGLY01000561.1_pt1 | contig 14987 bp, 11 predicted proteins | sample 1573091 | NCBI WGS metagenome assembly OGLY01 (sample SAMEA2581916, study PRJEB24529) | metagenome | biome: Human gut stool | place: China | collected 2011
AAAGAATAACGATGTTGCTCTGTTTGGTGAGTTAATGAACGCCTCCCATGTTTCACTTCGTGATGATTACGAAGTAACCGGTATCGAGCTTGACACATTGGTGGAAGAGGCATGGAAAGTAGACGGAGTGATTGGTTCCCGCATGACAGGTGCAGGATTCGGTGGATGTACCGTCAGCATCGTAAAAGATGAGGCAGTGGATTCCTTTATTGAAAAAGTAGGTGCTGCTTACAAAGATAAAATCGGTTACGCTGCTGATTTCTATGTAGTTGAGATCGGTGACGGTCCAGTAAAATTGGATTAATAATTCTTATAGATAATTGCGAAACTCATAAATAAGTAGATTTAAATTGTGGAAAATTGACAAAAGCTTGAGAAGACACTGGGGAGCCGCCGGTTCTTAGAAGTCAGATTCTGTATTTCATTCTGATTTATCAGAATTGAAATACAGGAGATGAGTTCTTAGTACCGTTGCGAGCGACACGTAGCGGAAGCGTGTCTTCGAAAATTTTGTTAATTCTTCACAATTGTTACAACCTAAATCAGAGTTTCGCAATTATCTAAATAATTCTTAAATAAAGAGGATAACACAATGATTCAGGAAAGAATTTTAGAATTGACAGAATATGGTCTTGTGACCGGGCTGGTAGAGCCGGAAGACAGGAGATTTACCATTAACCGTCTGTTAGAACTTTTTCATCTGGATGAACTGGACGATGAAGTGGCAGCAGCCTATGCAAAGAGAACTCCGATGACACAGGAGAGTGCAGAGGCAGCATTGGAAGGCATCTTAAATGAGATGCTCGATTATGCAGCAGAAGATGGACTGATGCCGGAGGATACGATCACATACAGGGATCTGTTCGATACAAAGATCATGAGTATGCTTGTGCCGAGACCAAGCGAAGTGATCAAAAAATTCCAGGCACTCTATCAGATCAGTCCAAAGGAAGCAACCGATTATTTTTACAAATTAAGCAGAGATACAAACTACATTCGTAGATACCGTATCAAAAAAGACCAGAAATGGACTGCAGATACCGAGTTTGGAACATTGGATATCACCATCAACCTCTCCAAACCGGAAAAAGATCCGAAGGCGATTGCGGCAGCCAAGCTTGCAAAACAGAGCGGTTATCCGAAATGCCTTTTGTGCAAGGAAAACGAGGGATATGCAGGACGTGTGAACCATCCGGCAAGACAGAACCACAGGATTATTCCGGTAACGATCAATCACAGTGACTGGTTCTTCCAGTATTCTCCATATGTTTACTACAATGAGCACTGCATCGTTTTTAATGCAGAGCATACACCGATGAAAATCGAGAAAGCAACCTTTGGAAAACTGTTGGATTTTGTAGAGCAGTTCCCACATTACTTTGTCGGATCGAATGCGGATCTTCCGATTGTTGGAGGATCTATCTTGAGCCATGATCATTTCCAGGGTGGACATTATGAGTTTGCCATGGCAAAAGCACCGGTCGAAAAAGAGCTGACCTTCAAAGGATTTGAGGATGTGAAAGCCGGAATCGTAAAATGGCCAATGTCCGTGATCCGTATCAGCGCACCACAAAAAGAGCGCCTGATCGAACTAGCAGATAAGATTTTACTTGCATGGAGAGGTTATACGGATGAAGATGCATTTATTTTTGCAGAGACAGAGGGCGAACCACACAACACGATCACTCCTATCGCAAGAAAACGCGGCAATGATTATGAGTTAGATCTTGTACTCCGCAATAATATCACGACGGAGGAGCATCCGCTGGGTGTTTACCATCCACATGCAAAACTTCATCATATCAAAAAGGAAAACATTGGTCTGATCGAGGTTATGGGACTTGCAGTGCTTCCAGCCAGATTAAAAGATGAGATGGCTGCATTAGAGCAGGCAATCTTAGACGGCGCAGAAATCCGTGAGGATGAAGTTCTTGCAAAACATGCAGACTGGGTGGAGGAATTTCTGCCGAAGTATGGATTTACGGCGGGAAGCGGCTTGGAAGGTGAGATTACACCGGAAAAATTACATGAGATCATTCAGACAGAAATCGGTCTTGTGTTCAAAGAAGTTTTATTGGACGCAGGTGTTTACAAGTGCACAGAGGAAGGCAGAAAAGCGTTCCAGAAGTTCGTAGATACCGTCAATGCATAAAAATACAGGGGAGTATTTTTAATAAACAAAAACTGTCCGGGGCAGTATCCGTAAGGAAAATGTCCTGTGGCAGTTTTCTTTTTTTATCTATTTACTTTCATACAGTATTGTTGTAAAGTAATAATTGTTCCGTAGATCTGTACATATATGGTGCAGACAGCAGGAAAAACATTCGAGAGTAAGAAAACAGTGAGGAAGAGAATATGATTTCACAGAAAATACAGAAGGCATTGCAGGGAAGTTCTGCAATCCGTGCAATGTTTGTAGAGGGAAATGAACTTGCCGCCAGGGTGGGAAGAGAGAACGTGTATGATTTTTCATTGGGGAATCCTGCAACACCGGCTCCGGCAGCATTGAACGAGGCAATTAAGCAACTGGTGGATGAGACCGATCCGCTGGTTTTACATGGATATATGGACAACGCCGGTTACCCGGATGTTCGTCAGGCGGTTGCAGAGAACTTAAACAAGCGTTTTGGAACTGCATTTACTTCCCATAATATTGTGATGACAGTGGGAGCAGCGGGAGGATTGAACATTATTTTTAAAACAATCTTAGATCCGGGTGACGAGGTGATCGTGTTTGCCCCATATTTCGGTGAGTACAAGAGTTATGCAGCCAATTTTGATGCGGAAGTCGTGGAGGTGGCACCGGATTTTGAAACATTCCAGCCAGATCTGATGGCATTTGAAAAAGCGATCAATGAAAAGACCAAGGCAGTGATCGTGAACACACCAAACAATCCGACAGGTGTGATCTATCATGAAGAAACCATGAAAAAGATGGCTGAGATTCTGGAAAAGAGGGAAAAAGAGATTGGACACGAAATTTATCTGATTTCCGATGAGCCTTACCGTGAACTTGTCTACGATGGAAATCAGGAGGATTTCCTCACAAAGTATTACCGGAATACCATTGTGGGTTATTCCTTCAGCAAATCTCTTTCCCTTCCGGGTGAACGTATCGGATATGTGGTTGTTCCGGATGAGGTGGAGAATGCAGATCAGGTCATTGACGGTATTGTTGTATCCAACCGTACCCTCGGCTTTGTGAATGCGCCATCCCTGCTTCAGAAAGCAGTTGCAAAATGTCTGGATGAGAAAACGAATCTGGCATTTTATGATGAAAACAGAAAGATGTTATACGAAGGACTGCAAAAGCTAGGTTTTCACTGCATCAAACCGGAAGGCGCTTTTTATATGTGGGTAAAATCTCCGGATGCAGACGAAGAAAAATTTGTTGCAGCAGGTAAAAAATACAATATCATCATGGTAAAGGGCAGCGCATTCGGATGTGCAGGCTATGTCCGTCTTGCTTACTGTGTTTCCCATGAGACGGTGAAAAATGCCCTGACTGCGTTTGAAAAACTGGCAGAAGATTACGGATTGTATACAGAATGAAATGAGCAGATTGTAATGAATTTGTGAAATATATCAGGAAAATCGAGAGAGTGGAGAGAGTAAAATTTATGAGTAACTGGGAAGAATATGTAAGGACAGTGGAACCGTATGTTCCGGGAGAGCAGCCAAACCAGCCGGACATGATCAAATTGAATACCAACGAAAACCCATATCCGCCTGCACCGGGCGTAGTAGAGGCTTTGAAGAACTTTGATACGGACAAATTGAGACTTTATCCGGAACCGACCTGTAAAGTGTTAGTCGATGCGATCGCAGATTATTATGGAATCAGGAGCAGTCAGGTGTTTACCGGTGTCGGTTCGGATGATGTGCTTGCCATGATATTTATGACATTTTTTAACAGCAAAAAGCCGATCCTGTTTCCGGATATCACCTATTCTTTTTATGATGTGTGGGCAAATATGCTTCGAATCCCATTTGAGACAAAAGCGTTAGATGATGATTTTCAGATCAGAAAAGAGGACTATTATGGGGAAAACGGCGGCGTGGTGTTCCCAAATCCGAATGCACCGACCGGAATCCTCATGCCGCTTTCAGAGATCGAGGATATCATTGCACACAACTGCGATGTGATCGTAGTTGTGGATGAGGCATACATTGATTTTGGCGGGGAGTCTGCGCTGCCTCTGATCGAAAAATATGACAATCTTCTCGTGGTACAGACCTTTTCAAAATCGCGTTCCCTGGCAGGTATGCGGCTTGGGTTTGCGATGGGAAATGAAAAGCTGATCCGGTATATCAATGATGTGAAATATTCTTTCAATTCCTACACGCTCAATCAGACAGCGCTTGTACTTGGTGTGCAGGCGATCAGGGACAGGGAGTATTTTGAGGAAACCTGTGCGAAAGTCATCACTACAAGGGAGTGGACGAAGCAGGAATTGAAAAAACTCGGATTTTCTTTTGGAGATTCCATGAGCAACTTTATTTTTGCAACACATGAAAGAGTTCCTGCAAAAGAAATATTTGAAGCACTCCGGGAGCATAACATTTTCGTGCGCTATTTTTCCAAGCCGAGAATTAGCAATTATCTGCGTATCAGCATCGGAACCCAGCAGGAGATGGAGCGTCTGATTGCTTTTCTGGCTGTTTTTCTGGGAGAATAACAGGATGCCGTCAGGTATAAATTAAAGTTATAGTTAATATGAAAATAAGTGTTGCTTTTTTAACTGGATTCGACTATTATAGAATTTGCATCTGTAACACTTTAGTGTGTAAAACAGATATTTACTTTAAAACTTTACTATGATAAAATGTGAGTAGATTGGAAGTTTCTGATTATAGTAAGAGATGATATCATTTTGATTTATGAGAAGGAGAAAGTAAAATGAGCAAGAAACTAAGGACCGAGGCAGTAGACCATCTTTTTGATGCGATTTTAAGCCTGGAAAACAGAGAAGAATGTTATACTTTTTTTGAAGATGTCTGCACTGTGAATGAACTGCTTTCCTTATCACAGAGATTTGAGGTTGCCAAGATGTTACGTGACCAGAAAACATATCTTGATATTGCAGAGAAAACAGGTGCTTCCACAGCGACCATCAGCCGTGTAAACCGTTCTTTAAATTATGGAAATGACGGATATGACATGGTATTTGCCAGAATGGCAAAATCAGAGACAAACGAAGCGTAAAAACGGAGCAGAAAGAAAAACCCGAAGTTGTACGAACAATGTCCTCTATAGACAATGTATCATACAACTTCGGGTTTTATTTTTCTTTTTTGGAAGAATCTTTTTCTTCGTGCAGCATCTGATCGACAATGCGCTCAATAATTGTTTTTTTCAGGTAGACATCATAGCTTAACATGCAGATAAAACTGAATGTCCGTAAAAGCTCTGCATCCTCACCTTCCATTCCCTCAAAAGTTTTCATGGAGGTGTTAAATTTCTTTGCAAGGTCTTTCATGATATTTAAGGTTTCCTGATGCTCCAGACCGAACACTTCCTTATAGATATCCTCAAGACTCATCTCGGAGCTGCCTTTTCCAAAATATCTGTCCGTGATCGGATTTAAGATACTTTGGATGTCACTGATGCTTAAGATACTTTTAAAATAGTAGATAAAGATCAAAGTCAGCACATGTTCTTTGGAATATTTTTTCTTTTCCGGTGGAGGAAGAAGATCGTTTTTTGCATAATTGTTGATCATGGTCTTAGTCAGAATCTTATCGTCCTCATGCCGCTTGGATGTGGCAAGCTGGGAATCCATGAAAGTTGTCACCTGATCCATATAAAGATCGATATTTGGGATATCTTCCGGTTTTACATAGTCGATTTTGTTAAATTCATCTAATATATCACTTAAAAATTGTTTTGTATTCATTTTTTTACCTGCTTTTACTCTTACTGGTTCAATCGTATTCTCTACATCAGATTATATAGTATTGAAAACTAGATGACAAGATACAATTGAATTTAATTGTATGAATTTGAATGTGGACGGTCGTAGATTTTTTCTGACGCAAAAGTAAAAAAAGAGACGGGTGTATTTGACAAAAATATATGTTTGTCATATAATGCACTTAACAGGAAAGCCGATAGATATGTGTGAGCTATCTACTCCGGCGAAAAATCAATGTTAAAATAACCGTCAACTTTTCTCAGGAGCTGGACGGTTATTTTTTATTGTTAAAAAAAGAAAATATGTTCGATTTTACTGTTCATAAGCAGGGATAATGTGTTACAATAGATGGGAATATGATATTGTAATAAAAAGGGATTGAATATTAAAAACAACAACGAAAATGGAGATTTCTATGAGTATTTATGATACATTGAACGAACAGCAGAGAGAAGCGGTATTTCACACGGAGGGACCGGTTTTGATCTTGGCGGGTGCAGGTTCCGGAAAAACGAGGGTTCTGACACATCGCACTGCCTATCTGATCGAAGAAAAGGGCGTGAATCCATACAATATTATGGCAATCACCTTTACGAATAAAGCGGCAGGTGAGATGCGTGAGAGAATCGACCAGCTTGTGGGATATGGCTCTGAGAGCATCTGGGTATCAACGTTTCATTCTACCTGTGTGCGCATTTTAAGACGTCATATTGACCGCATCGGGTTTGACACTAATTTTACAATCTATGATTCCGATGATCAGAAGACACTGATGAAGGATATCTGTAAACGTCTGAATGTGGATACTAAGATTTACAAAGAGCGGAGTCTGCTTGCTGCGATTTCCAAAGCAAAAGATGAACTGGTAGATCCACAGGAATTTTCTCTCCGTGCGGCTGCTTCCGGGGATTTTGCGAAACGGAAACAGGCAGAGATCTACAGAGAGTATCAGGATGCACTGCGGCGGAATAATGCACTTGATTTTGACGATCTGATCGTAAAGACGGTTGAATTGTTTAAAACGGATGCCCAGGTGTTAGACTACTATCAGGAACGTTTTCGCTATATTATGGTGGACGAGTATCAGGATACGAATACGGCACAGTTTGAACTGATCAGTATTCTTGCAAGAAAGTATAAGAACCTGTGTGTCGTTGGTGATGATGACCAGTCTATCTATAAGTTCCGCGGTGCGAATATTTATAATATCCTGAACTTTGAAAAACATTTTCCGGAGGCAGTGACGATAAAACTGGAACAGAATTACCGTTCTACACAGAATATTTTAAATGCTGCAAATGGGGTGATCTCCAACAATATGGGACGAAAAAGAAAGACACTCTGGACAGACAATGAAGCGGGGAAAAAAATCGGTTTCAAGCAGTTTGAGACAGGCTATGAAGAGGCAGAGTATGTCGCAAAGGATATCAATGCCTGTGTGAAGGACGGCAGATATCATTACGGTGACTGTGCTGTTCTCTACCGCACAAACGCACAGTCCCGTCTTTTTGAGGAAAAATTTATCGTATCCAATATTCCGTATAAGATTGTCGGCGGCGTGAACTTCTATGCAAGAAAAGAGATCAAAGACCTGCTTGCCTATTTAAAAACAATCGATAATGCAAGAGATGATCTTGCTGTCCGCAGAATTATCAATGTGCCAAAACGTGGAATCGGTGCAACAACCTTAAACCGTGTGGCAGATTATGCGGCGACGGCAGATATCAGTTTTTATAATGCACTAAAAATGGCAGACGATATTCCAACACTCGGTAAGAGTGCAGCAAAGATCAAGCCATTTGTGAATTTTATTCAGGTGATGCGCAGTAAAGTAGAGATTATCAGCGTTTCTGAACTTTTGCAGGAGATTATAGACGAAACCGGGTATGTGAAAGAATTGGAAGCGGAAGATACCGAAGAGGCAAAGGCGCGAATTGAGAATATCGATGAGTTGATCAGTAAAGTGGTTGCTTACGAGGAAGGCGAGGAACATCCGACACTCAGTGGCTTTTTAGAGGAAGTGGCACTGGTTGCAGACATCGACAGTCTCGATGAGGGCAGTGATTATGTTGTTTTAATGACATTACATAGCGCAAAAGGTCTGGAGTTCCCGAAAGTTTACCTTGCCGGAATGGAGGATGGATTGTTCCCGAGTTATATGTCCATCACTTCGGACAGTTCTTCTGAGGATCTCGAAGAGGAGCGGCGTCTGGCTTATGTGGGTATCACAAGAGCCAAAGAAGAACTTACGATCACCTGTGCAAGACAGCGTATGATCCGTGGCGAAACGCAATATAATAGAGTATCGCGGTTTGTTCGGGAGATCCCGTCTGAGCTGTTGGACAGTGAACTTAGAAAGCCGGAATCTGCAAGAGGATCTTCTTTTGGAAAAGAGAGCAGTTTTCCATCTTTTTTACAGAATCAGACAACTGCACGACCGAAAAGAACAACACTGCGCCAGCAGCCATCCGGACAGAGCATGCAGGCAAAGGCACTTGTCACAAAGGGTGTTGTAAAGTCAGAGCTTGACTATGGCATCGGGGACGCCGTATCGCATATCAAGTTTGGCAGAGGAGTTGTGAAAAACATTATGGATGGCGGAAGAGATTACGAGGTGACCGTGGATTTCGAAGGATATGGTGTGAAAAAAATGTTTGCATCTTTTGCAAAATTAAAGCGTATTTGATTCTGTCCGGGAGCGTGGAAGTCTGCGTATCCGAAACTCTAAAAAAAATATAAAATTTTTGAAAAATGTAAATTTTTTATATTCGAAAAGTAAAGGATATGGTATAATGGGCGTAAGCAATGAGTGGTGCACGTAGATTTTTCTGGTGTGTATTGCGTTTAGGTTTTGCATATCCTATAAAAGTATAAATAAGAGAAGGAGCGGAACACTATGAACAAGGTGGAAGATTTCATCAATGCGACAAAGTTAAACGACTTACTCAATAAGAAAGAGGATCTGATCAATATGACAAAGTTGAATGAATTATTAAACAAAAAAGAAGCAGAAGAAAAGAAAACATCAAAGGTTGTATGGATTTTTGCAATCATCGGTATTATTGCAGCAGTTGCAGCAGCAGTATATGGCGTATATCGTTTCTTTACACCAGATTATCTGGAAGATTTTGAAGACGATTTTGAAGATGATTATGATGACGATTTCTTCGAAGATGAAGAGGACGAAGAAGAGCCGGCAAAACCAGCAGAGAAAAAAGAAGAAGAATAAAAATAATCTGGAGGGCTGCGGATGCAGCCCTTTTTTCTTGTGTAACAGATAAAAGAAATAGAAAACTGTGAAGTTAATAAAATGTCAATGGAATCATGGACAATTTTATAGTTGATGAAATAAAAATGCGAGGAATTTATGAAAAAAGGACAAATCATAGAAGGCGTGATTGAGCGCGTAGACTTTCCAAACAAGGGAATTATCAGAACAGAGGATGGCAGACAGGTTATTGTAAAAAATACGATACCGGGACAGAAAGTGTCTGCTTCCATCAATAAAATCCGCAAAGGAAAGGCAGAGGGCAGACTTTTAGAGGTATTGGAAAAGTCTCCGCTGGAAGGGAACAAAACAGGATGTGTCCATGCCGGGGAATGTGGAGGATGTACTTACCAGACACTTCCATACGACAGGCAGCTTGAGATGAAAGCAGAACAGGTAAAAAAATTAATGGATGATGTGATCGATCAGGAAAACCGGGATTACCAGTTTCTGGGAATCAAGGAAAGTCCAAGGCAGACTGCATACCGCAATAAAATGGAATTTTCCTTTGGGGATGAATTTAAGGATGGACCGTTAGCACTTGGAATGCATAAGCGTGGAAGCTTTTATGATATTGTGACGGTGGAAAACTGCCAGATCGTGGATGAGGATTTCAGAAAGATCCTGTCTGTCACACTTGCTTATTTTCGTGAAAAAAATATCACCTATTACCATAAACTGCGTCACACCGGATATTTAAGACATCTGCTTGTCCGTAAGGCAGTCAAAACAGGGGAAATATTAGTAGATCTGGTGACTACAACGCAGACGGATTTTCCGGGAATTGCCGGAGCACAGATGGATGAAGTTGAAAGTACGTTGAACAATACACAGGAAAACGCATTTGCAGGAACGGAAGAGGAATTATTAGAGGGCTGGAAAGCTGCTCTTCTTGCAGCAGATTACAAAGGTATCATGACAGGTATTCTGCATACGAGAAATGACAATGTGGCAGATACCGTGACGAATGAAGGCACGGATGTTTTATATGGACAGGATTTCTTTTACGAGGAATTGTTAGGGCTTCGCTTTAAGATTACACCATTTTCCTTTTTCCAGACAAATTCCCTGGGTGCAGAGGTGCTATATCAGACTGCCAGAGAGTTTATCGGAGATGCACTTCCAAGCGGAACAGACGCAGATATTGCGGAACATGGTAAAATTGTATTTGATCTGTATTCCGGAACTGGAACGATCGCACAGATGCTTTCTCCGGTAGCTAAAAAAGTGATCGGTGTGGAGATCATTGAGGAAGCAGTGGAAGCTGCCAAAGAGAATGCACAGTTAAATGGTTTACATAACTGCGAGTTTATCGCAGGGGATGTACTCAAAGTCATTGACAGCATTGAAGAAAAGCCGGATTATATTGTACTTGATCCGCCAAGGGACGGAATCAATCCAAAAGCTTTGGAAAAAATCATTCGTTACAATGTGCCTCAGATGGTTTATATTTCCTGCAAGCCGACCAGTCTGGCGAGAGATCTGGAAGTTTTACAGGCGAGAGGTTATGAAGTGAAAAAGATCTGTTGTGTCGATATGTTTCCTTCGACGTTTCATGTAGAGACGGTAGTACTGCTTTCCCACAAAAAGCCAGACGGACATATCAACGTAAAAGTTGAGTTTGGTGAGGGTGAGGGAAAAGTTCCGCTTGATAATATCGCTAAAAGAGCCGAAGAATACAAGCCCAAGGAACGAGTGACCTACAAAATGATAAAGGAGTACATAGAAGCTAAATACGGCTTCAAAGTACATACCGCATATATCGCAGAGGTAAAGAGAGATTTAGGCTTGCCGATGTACGATGCTCCTAATGCGGTAGAAGAATTGAAACAGCCGAGGAAACATCCGACGGCAGAGAAAGTGGAAGCGATAAAGGATGCGTTGAAATATTTTGAGGTAATTTAATAATGATGAGCGTATCATAAAAACAGTGGTACGCTTATTTCTCTTTAGCCTAATCAGATATATTTGGTAAAAAGACGGAGAATATTTTTATGTTAAGCTGCCTAAGTAATAGAATTTAAAGTGTTCACTTCATTATCGATATGTAGAAAAGAATATATAGACATTTGATGCGAAATAAAAGAATATGATTTAGGAGTGTATCGTGATGCATGGAGTGGGGGATTTCTGTTGGATATATGTATGGAATAATTGTGGAGATATAAACTTTAGTTGTGAAAAATTCCGTTTGACTGGGAATTATATTTTTTTGTTCCGATAGAAAATATAAAAATGATGTGATACACTTATAATATGGGAGGCGAATATCATGATTATACCTGTAAGTGTAAAAAACCAAAGTATCGATTCTTCTGGAATCACAAGTGATTACAAAGCTGCCATAAGTGAATATGTTTGGAATGGCTTTGAAGCCAATGCTACAAAAGTTAGTATAGAATATACACATAATGAAGCGTTTGGGGTTAAGGAATTAATTATAAAAGATAATGGTGAAGGAATAAATTATAATGAACTAGGGGAGACGTTTGGTGCCTTTCTGGCATCAAAGAAGAATTTGCTGTCATTACAAATGAAGTCTAAGGCAAATAAGGGTAAAGGTAGATTCTCTTTTATTGCTTTTTCTAATAATGCAGAGTGGCATACTGTTTATAAAGATAACGATGTATATAAAGAATATGATATTGCTATGTCAAGTGATAAAAAAGAAGTGATTGATTGTTCAGAGCCGCAGTTGTCTGAGCAAAATGCAACAGGAACAGAAGTGAGATTTTTCAATATAAATACATTAACTGTGGAGAATATGAGTTTTGAGGTAATAGAGTCGGCATTACTCAAAGATTTCGCATGGTTTTTGTATCTATATAAAAATAAAGATGCTGAGATAATAGTTAATGGAGAAAAGATTGATTATAAAAAATATATAAATACTGATTTGAGTGAAAAAGTCATGGTAACAATTGATGGATATAGGTTTGAGATTAATTTGATTGTATGGCAGCAATCAATCTCTGAAAAATTCTGTTGTTATTATTTCGATGAAAAAAATATATTGAAGGGAAAACGAACCACGACTTTTAATCATAATACCATTAATTTTAACCATAGTGTGTTTGTGAAATCAGATTTTTTTGATGATAAAGAAAATGTTATAGATGATCATGAAGATACGCAGATTAACCTGTTTGAGTCTCAGGATGAGAAAAAAATTCTGAAAAAGTTGCATAAAGAAATTCAAAAGCTTATCGAGAAAAAAATTAGCGTATATTTATCGGATAAAGCAGAAGAAGCAGTTGAAGCTATGATAACCGAAAGAAAAACTTTTCCCAATTTTTCAGATGATGTATATGGACAAATGCGTAAGAATGATTTGAAAAGAGTAACAAAGGAAATTTTTAAATTGGAGCCACTGATTTTTCATAAATTGAAACAAATTCAAGAAAAATCGTTGCTAGGGTTTTTGAATTTGCTTTTGAGTTCTGAGGAGAGAGAAAATGTTTTAACTATAATAGAGCAGGTTGTGGAATAGTATCAATGATATTCTCCAAAGACGTCTTTGGAGAATATCATTGATACTATCAAGTTTATTGAGGATAGATATAAAGTGATAGAATTATTGAAAAGTATCGTGTATGATTTGACAAAATTTGCAAATGAACGTGATCATGTACAGAAAATTGTAGAAAGACATTTTTGGCTTTTTGGTGAACAGTACAATTTAGCAAGTGCTGATCAGAGAATGCAAAAGGCATTGGAACAGTATAGGAATATTTTGTATGGAGAAGAGGATGTTACAGCAGAATTGAATCCAGATGCGGAAAATGAACGACGCATGGACATTTTTTTATGCAATACGAGAAATGTCGAAACAACATTTGAAACAACGCAGGAAGAAAATATTGTTGTTGAATTAAAAGCACCGAGAGTTCCGTTAACGAAAAAAGTATTACGACAAGTGGAAGATTATATGGATTACGTTAGAAGGCAGCCTCAATTCAATAGTGAATTACGGAAATGGAAGTTTATTGCTGTATGTAAAGAAGTAGATGATTATGTTAAAAGCCAATATAAAGCATTTGAAGATAAAGGAAAAGTAGGATTAGTATTTCAGGTGGATAATTGTGAAGTATATGCGCTTACTTGGGACGATATATTTAAAAGTTTTGAAATAAAGCATAAACCGATGCTAGAACGGTTGAAGTATGATAGAGAGCGGGTGGCAAATGAATTAATGGCAGCGGTAAGTGATACGGAGGGTCGAGAAAAAGCAGATACTCTTACAGAAATTGCTGTTGCACAAGTGTTGTAAAATGTAACTTGATAATTCAAGAAGAAAGGCTAATAAATAATTTGTAGATGAAAGGATGGAGTTGATAAGATGAATACATCTTTTTATAACGAAATCAAGGAAATTCTAATTTCAGCAAGAACTAAAGTCTATCAAACTGCTAATTTTGCAATGGTTGAAGCTTACTGGAATATAGGAAAATCAATCATTGAAGAACAGGGCGGTAATGAAAAGGCGGAGTATGGGACAGGTTTATTGAAAGAATTATCGAAACAAATGACTCAAGATTTTGGAAAAGGATTTACCGTCGCAAACTTGAAAAATATGCGGCAGTTTTATTTAACGTTTCCAAATGGCTACGCACTGCGTAGCAAATTGAGTTGGACGCATTATCGGCTTCTGATGCGAGTGGAGAATGAAAATGCACGAGAGTTTTATATGCAGGAAGCTGTAAAATCTCAATGGAGTACCAGACAACTTGAACGCCAGATAAATTCTTTCTTTTATGAAAGGTTATTATCCAGTAAAAATAAAGAGCAAGTGGCAGCGGAAATTCAGACACTGGAGCCGGCGAAAAAACCAGAAGATATTATCCGTGACCCATATGTGTTGGAATTTCTTGGACTAGCTTCTAATGACGATTTTTATGAAAGTGATTTAGAACAAGCGTTAATTACACATTTACAAAAATTTCTTTTGGAACTTGGCAGAGGATTTTCATTTGTCGCAAGACAGAAAAGAATAACGTTCGATGGACGTCATTTTAGAATTGACCTTGTATTTTATAATTACATCTTAAAATGTTTTGTCTTAATTGATTTGAAAGTTGGGGATTTAACACATCAGGATTTAGGGCAGATGCAGATGTATGTTCATTATTATGAACGAGAGCTTATGAATGAGGGAGATAATCCACCGATTGGTATTGTGTTATGTGCGGACAAAAGTGAATCTGTGGTCAAATATACGTTGCCAGAAAATGAAACACAAATTTTTGCTTCCAAATATAAATTATACTTGCCAAGTGAAGAAGAATTATTGAGGGAGTTAAATCAGGAATATCAAGTATTGGAAGCTGGTATGGTAGGAGAAGAGTAGATTTTGCATCAAGGTGATGTAAAATTAATGGTCTTTATATTTTGTGGGAAACGGGTTGAACGAGCGGTATTCGTACTGCAGAAATATTGCCCATATTTCTGTGATTTTTTGGGGATATGATTTGACTTGGTATGCACGTTGAGAGTGTTGTGTTACTGCAAAGAGTGAATTAGTAGAAGTCCTTGAATTTACGCACTTTTACGAGCATTTCACGTTTGAAAAGACCGATTGTTCAGAGCGTGGAAAGCATCTGAAAAAGTATATTCGGGTAATTGTAGCTGTTGAACTCGACACAGTAGGTGCAAAGCCTGAACCTGTTCGATAAAACAAAATAAGAATCGTCGGAAGACGCTTAGCTTACAGTATTTCCTGTGAGTTAAGCGTCTTTTTGTTAGGGCAGGACCCTGTTTCCAGGATGGAGTTTTTCGTGTTCCGAAAAATGGAATGCTGGAAACAA
>OGLY01000566.1_pt1 | contig 14861 bp, 10 predicted proteins | sample 1573091 | NCBI WGS metagenome assembly OGLY01 (sample SAMEA2581916, study PRJEB24529) | metagenome | biome: Human gut stool | place: China | collected 2011
CTTTGTTCACTTTCATTAAAATTGCGTTTGTTATTATGCTGATCCTGCTGATTTTATATGGAACCGTTCATTTATGCAGGACCTGTTATGATTACGGGTATCGTTTCTTTGCAGAAAAGCAGATGGTACCGGATACGCAGGATGTGGAAAGCACGGAGGCACAATAGAAATAAATATGATAGTAGATGAACGACTGGTAACATATATCAATTCCCTGGATACGGGAAATACCAGAATTTTGGATGCTGTCGAACGAGAAGCTCTGGATTCCTATGTTCCGATTATTCGGAAGGAGATGCAGAGCTTTTTGAAGCTTTTGCTGGCGATGACAAAACCAAAAAGAATTCTGGAAGTCGGTACTGCGGTAGGGTTTTCTTCCATTCTGATGGCAGAATATGATCCGGTACCGTGTGAGATTGTCACGATTGAAAATTATGAAAAGCGAATCCCGATTGCCCGGGAAAATTTTAAGAGAGCAGGGAAAGAAGAGCAGATTACACTGCTTGAAGGGGATGCAGCGGAAATCCTTCCGACACTCACCGAGCCGTTTGATCTGATCTTTATGGATGCCGCAAAAGGACAGTATATTCATTTTATGCCGGATATTCTGCGTCTGCTGAAAACCGGAGGGACACTTGTCTCGGATAATGTGCTGCAGGATGGAGACATTATTGAGTCCCATTATGCGGTGATCCGCAGAAACCGGACGATTTACAAACGGATGCGGGAATATTTGTATGAGTTAACGCACCGGAAAGATCTGGTAACAGCGGTGCTGCCGGTGGGAGATGGAATTACAGTCAGTACAAAAGTAGAGGTAGAAAACGATGAGAAAGAATGAGTTGCTTGTTCCGGCAAGCAGTCTGGAAGTATTAAAAATTGCAGTTATTTATGGAGCCGATGCGGTCTACATCGGGGGAGAGGCATTCGGACTCAGAGCCAAGGCAAAAAACTTTACCATGGAAGAGATGGCAGAGGGAATTGCATTTGCACATGCACGGGGAGTTAAAGTTTATGTGACGGCAAATATTCTGGCACATAATTATGATCTTGACGGTGTGCGGGAATATCTTACGGAACTGCAGAACATGAAGCCGGACCGGCCGGATGCTCTGATCATTGCAGATCCGGCAATCTTTACGATCGCCGGAGAAGTATGCCCGGATATTGACCGCCATATCAGTACACAGGCAAACAACACCAATTACGGAACATTTCAGTTCTGGGAGAAACTCGGTGCTACCCGTGTGGTAACGGCAAGAGAACTTTCCCTGCGGGAGATCCGGCAGATCCGGGAACACATTTCCGATGATCTGGAGATAGAGACATTTGTACATGGCGCTATGTGTATTTCCTATTCTGGAAGATGTCTGCTGTCCAATTATTTTACAGGAAGGGATGCCAACCGCGGGGCATGTACACATCCGTGCCGGTGGAAATATTCTGTGGTTGAAGAGAAGCGTCCGGGTGAGTATTTTCCGGTATATGAGAATGAGCGCGGAACCTATATTTTCAATTCCAAAGATCTGTGTATGATTGAGCATATTACGGATCTTCTGGAAGCAGGAATTGACAGTTTTAAGATTGAGGGACGTATGAAGACCGCACTTTATGTGGCAACGGTGGCGCGTACTTACCGTAAGGCGATTGACGATTATCTGGAATCTCCGGAGAAATATCAGGAAAATATGCCATGGTATCTCGAACAGATCAAAAGCTGCACATACCGCCAGTTTACCACGGGATTTTTCTACGGAAAACCTTCGGAGGAGACACAGATTTACGATAACAACACGTATGAAAAGGGATATACCTATCTGGGAATTGTCGGTCCGAAAAATGAAAAGGGAATGTACCGGATGGAACAAAAGAATAAATTTTCTGTCGGAGAACAGATCGAAGTGATGAAACCGGACGGACGCAATGTGACCGTTACGGCGCGGGGACTGATGGATGAAAAGGGAGAGCCGATGGAATCCTGTCCGCATCCGCAGCAGATCTTTTATGTGGATCTGGGGATGGAACCGGATGAATATGATATTCTCCGGAGACGGGAAGAAGAAGCGATCGCCCTGGATTAAAAAAATCTTAAGAAACACCCTCTGTCTGAACAATTGCGAAAGCACAGAGGGTGTGCTAATATAAGACAAAAGGACGTTGTTCTTAAGTAGCGAGTGAACCAGATAAGGAGGAGAGATTATGCGTTTGCAAAGCAAAAAACTGATTGCTGTATTGTGTGCGCTGGCAATGATTATTTCTGTATTTCCAGTACAGGCAGATGCGGCAGCAAAACCGAAATTTGTAAAGAATTATACGGTTCTTTATGAAAACAGCACCGGTAAGGGGGTGTATAAATATACCGTAACCAATCTTACCAAAGGGCAGAGGGTAAAATGGAGCCTTTCCGGCACCGGAAAAAGTTATGCAAAGCTGAAGAAAACAACGACATCCGTGAGCGGAAAGACATCTGCAAACAGTCTGACAATCCGCACCCAGGGAAAGGCAGCCGCAAAGAATAAAACCGTGATGGTAACTGCAAAAGTTTACAAAGGGAAGAAGTGCGTGAGCACGGTCAGGACTAAGTCTGCCAAGATTAAAATACTGCCGAAAACAATTTCTATTGTAGATAACGGAGTCTTGAAATATCAGGTGGGACAGACCTATCAGTTCCAGTTCCGTATCACTCCGGCAAATGCCATCAGCACCAATGTCTGGACTGCTGTGGATGGAAACGGAAATGATGTTTCGTCCATGATTACAAAGACCGGTGCATTTACTCCGGCAAAAGAAGGTACTTATACCATCACCGTGCAGGCAAAAGCGGGAAATAAAGTGGTTTCCGACAGCAAGGTTATCACTGTCGCAACTTCCATGACCGGAATTGCACAGATGGCAGCAAACAAGGTAGCGGCTGTATATTCCGGAAATGCCAAAAATCTTGTGAAAACAGGAGATTTTTCTATCCGGACCCAGGCGGGTGCAAAGATGGAAATCAAGTCGGCTGTATTTTCCGATGACGCAACACAGGTATTTCTTACCACCTATAATCAGCTGAAAGACGGTGCAATCTATACGGTTACCGATGGACAGTCAACATATGACTTTACCGCATCCGTGGGAAGACCGGTCAGCCTTAGAGTTGTGACAACAGAAGTGACCGTCGGAAAAGAGACACCAATCGAATACGAGATTCTTGATGCGAATGGAATTGATGTCAAGACAGCATATCCGGGAGATATTACTTATACGGAACGGATTACAAATGGTTACCGTACAAAGGATAATAAGATTTATATGACCGGAGTGGGAGATACCGGAACGGTTACACTGACTTATAAATGTGCAAGTGATCCGAATCTGGTACTGACCGGAAGCGGAACCTTTGTATGTAAGGCAGCCAGTGTGTCAAACAACACAAACCTTACACTTACTTCTTCGGAGGCAGTGCCGAATTACAGTGCATCCAATTACAAGGACAATCATAATGTAGCATCCGGCAGCAATTATTATGTACATTTCCGGGCTTTGGATACAGACAATACCGAGATGAAGTATGACAGCATCAAGTTTGAGTCTTCCGATCCGGACACATTGCTTGTAAATCCTGGAAAGAACAATGTTGCTTATGCAACAGCAATCAAGACAGGTACCGCAAATATTATCGTTACCGCAACCTATGCAAAGCAGGAATACACTTATGTATACGAGATTACGGTAGCGGAACCGGCATACCTTGCAACATTGTCTGCAGATAATACGCAGATTACCATGTCAAACGCTTATGCAACAGGGTATAAGGAATATGTCAATATTGAGGGAAGAGATCAGTATGGACAGAGTCTAAAACTCGAGAATGAGACATACCAGATCGTAGAAAACAGTACCAATAAAGTATCTATGGCTACCTATGATCCGACAACCGACCGTATGGTATTTGACGCATCCGGAAGAGCAGCAGGTGTTTACAATTATACCCTGACCCTGACAATGAACGGACATAAGGCATCCGTTAATGTTACCGTTGTTGTACAGACTCCTCCTTATAATGGAGCATCTTCCTATAAGGTTGATATCAGCAAACCGGTCATTGATCTGGCAATTACTTCTGGAGCATCTGCATCGGATCTGCTTGCATCAAAAGTGACAACACTGCGTCTGGCAGAGTATCGCGGAGGCGTATTCTATCGGTATGTGAATATTGCATCTGTAAGGATCAGTAAGGGTGGACAGTATTATGGAAGTGATCTGTCAAAGGGTGGATCTTCAACAGAACCTGCAGCAATTGGCAGTGGATCAGAAATTCCGATTTCTGCGGTTTCATTGAATGGAAATGTTGTGACAAAGGCACAGACAGGTACTTATCTGCTGGAACTGAAGTTCTATCCAAGTGATGGACAGAGCACATCACTGGCTACAACTACGGGATATCTGGAAGTTACCGACAGTCAGGCAAATCCAGTGATCAGTGTAGATCGCACCGTATCTACCGTAAACTGTAAGACGGCACTGGATCTGGCAAAGAACTGCCTGAGCATTCAGGGAATGGATGGCGGAGTGATTGCAGACTGTACCGTCACCGGATCGAGTGTACCGGGCGCAAGTTATTCCGTTACTTCAGGAATGTCTGTCAATATCAATTCCGTTGTTGTACAGGCAACCACAACACTTTCCGATAAGACAACGGTTGTATCTAATTATACGGTTTCTGTGGGAAGGACATTGAGAAATCAATAGTAAGCTGTTTATTGGTAATGGCATGTAAATAGTGGGGTATGATTCTTTGAATCATGCCCCCTTTTAAGTCAAAATCTGGTGATGCAGACTTTGACCGGGTATTTAATGGAGAAGAAGGAATGAGACAACAACTTCTTGATGAACTTATGCAGATATCAGAAGAGGAAAGTAAATATAAGGCAGGACAGGCAGCGATTGAGGAACAGTTATACAGCGAAGCGTCCATACAGGAGATTGATCGTCAAAAACTGCTCAGAAGGGGAAAACTGATTACTGTAAGACGTCACAGCAGATTTGTGGAATTTCCGTTGCACCGGCATAATTATGTGGAATTTATGTATGTGGTACAGGGGGAGATTACACATGTAATTGACGGAAAAGAATTAACACTTTATAAAGGAGATTTACTGATGCTCAATCAGTATGTGGAACATGCGATTCACAGAGCTGAATTTGAAGACATTGGAATCAATTTTATTGCTTTGCCGGAATTTTTTGAAATTCCGCTTGGAATGCTTCAGGAAAAAAATGTTTTAGCGGAGTTCATTGCAGGGGCATTCCGGCAGAAGAGTCCGGTTCCTCATTATCTGATTTTTCGTTTAAAGGAGAATCCCCAGATTGAAAATCTGATGGAGAATATGATAGAATCCATGCTTTATGAATATATGAATGAAGATGTTATCAATCAGTATTCCATGGGACTTGTCTTTTTGTATTTGTTAAATCATTTGGAGAATTTGAGCCATAATTCTTCTATGGATTACAAGGAGACTATTGTGCAGTCGGTTCTTGAATATATCAACAGTGATTGTAAAAATGCAAATTTGACAAAGATTGCAGCAGATACACATCAGTCAGTTACCGTATTAAGTAAGCTGATCAAGCAAAAGACAGGGGCAAATTTTCAGGATTTACTGCAACAGAGGCGATTTCAGGCTGCGGTCAAACTTCTTGAGGAAACGGATCTGTCAATCGAAGATATTTCACTTGATGTAGGATATGAGAATCAGAGTTATTTTTTCAGGCAATTTAAAAAAAGATTTGGTATGACACCGAGATCTTATCGCATAACACATCAAAAATAAAAATATCAAATAAGGACAGTTTTTTGGTCTAATCAGAGGCTAAAAAGCTGTCCTTATTTTTGTTATGGTGAAGCAAATGAAAAAGGAGGCGTGTTTTATGGATACGATACGTGCTATTATTTTTGACCTGGATGGGGTCATTTGTTTCACAGATAACTATCACTATCAGGCGTGGAAAGAATTGGCAGATGCAGAAGGAATCTATTTTGATGAGAAAATTAATGGACGATTAAGGGGTGTAAGCCGTATGGAAAGCCTTGATATCATTTTGGAGCGAGCATCAAGATGCTATACACAGGAAGAAAAAGAACAGCTTGCTACAAGAAAGAATGAAAGTTACGTTCGTCTATTGGAAAAGATGTCTCCAAGGGATCTTTCGGATGAAGTAAAAAATACGTTGGACACCTTGCGACAGCGCGGTTACAAGCTTGCAATCGGATCAAGCAGTAAGAATACAAAGAAGATTTTAAAGCAAATTGGATTAGATGGATATTTTGACGCGGTCAGCGATGGAACAAACATTACAAAGTCAAAACCGGATCCGGAGGTTTTTATAAAAGCGGCGGAAATGGTTGAGGAAAAGCCGGAAAATTGTCTTGTTGTAGAAGATGCACTTGCAGGAATTGATGCGGCTTATGCCGGTGGATTCATAAGTGCAGGGATTGGAGATGCCGCGAGTCATAAATATGTGACATATCCAATCCATACATTTTCGGATCTGCTTTCCATTGATAAGTTGTGAAAAAGTCAGTGGAGAGGTGTAATTTGAATTAATCGTACCTCTAACAATTCTAATGTGACATCCAGTTCGAGGATTTCATCGGAGTTGACAGACACAATTTTCTGATGAAATCCAGGAACGGATGATTTTTTTAACCAATCAATTTCCTGAGGTGTAGTAAGTTCCAATGCACCCATAGAAACCCATTGATCGAAAGCACTTCCATGCGTTCGATTTACATAGGTTTCAGAAATCTTATAGTTTCCCTGTGGAATATCAGATAAACACAGGGAGATCATTACCGGTTCCGAATCAGCAAAAACGGTATAGCGGTCTGTTTCTGTCATATCAAAACGTTCTCCATTCGCATATAAGTAATTAAAATGCCTGTAATTGTAAAGCATGACTTGAAAACTATCATTTTCACGGGTGATAAAATATTCGTCTCCACGCCCAAGAAACTGATCACCCAATTGTTGAAGAAGTGTGTAGGCATAATAACTGGCTTTTGGAATTCCATTTACGGTAAAAAGACCAAGTCCACCGAAAAATAACATATTTGGTAAAGAACTGTCTGCCATAAGATCTGTGAGCGCCTGATAAGTAAAACTTTCCAGACGGTCATAGTTTTCAAGGATGTTCTTGACAATATAACAGGATTTGAAGCAGGTATCATTCAGTAGATCCTGTTGGCTTGGTGTATTATTCCATTCGGATAAGTAGATTGGCAATTTACCAAGATTTAGCCGGCGTCGTTCTCTGAGAACCTGCATGACAAAATCTTTGAGTCCGTCTGGTGATTCCGATAAACTCATGGCATATATGAAACCGAAAGATTCTTTTGAATGATTTTTATTGGAAATCAGTTTGGTGTCATAATAAGTGAAACTTAAACTGTCAGGGATGCAGTCGTTTTGTTTACACCATTCCAGAAAGTTCAGATACCAGTTTTCGTAGCCTTCGGATACGATGTAGTAAGTCGGCGGAAGACTAAATTCAATATCCGGACAGAAATTTTTTACGCAAAGGAAAGTTTCCTTATAAAACTGAAAGAAGTCTTTTTCGTTTGAAAATCCGAAAAGATCCATGTTTGTGTTGGGCTGGTTCCAAAGACCGAATTTCCATGAGCGAATTACCTCAAGTCCATAGCGGTTGCCGATATGTTGCAGAAACTCTGAAACAAGCCGGCACCATGCGGCAATGGAATGGGGTTGGCTGACATTAGAACCAAACAAGCGTTTATTTGGATATTTGGCGAGCTTTTCCGGCATGTAAGAAAGTTGAATCCATGGATTAAGATGAAGTTTGGTTACAAAATCAAGAATTTTATCAATATATGTAAAACTGTACACAGGTGTACCGTTTGCTTTCTCATTGTACACATGCAGATCATCTGAAAATATACCGCATAATTTAATATATTCAAATCCAATCCTATTTTGAAATCTGGTCAACATTTCCTGAATATCACAGATTAACACATCACTGGCACGACCGACTGTCATCATTTTTTTCCATGTATGTAGCAATACGTAAGAACTTCCATTTACAGAGAAATCAATTTGTTTTTTTGATATAGGGGATACGACGTGGGTATGTGTATTGTCGTTTAAATATTTCTTTAATCCTGCAATATAATTATGTTGTTCTAATTGTTGAGAGGTCTGTTGCTTTTCTTTTTTTTGCTCGCGCCGATATTCTTTTGGCAGCATTCCATATTCTTTTTTTAAAAGAGTTACAAAGGCATGACTATTAGGAAATCCGCTGTCAATCGCTACTTCATCAATATTTTTATCTGTTATGGAAAGTTCCTGCATCGCATGCATAAGGCGGTATTGATTCAGGTAGCTTAGAAAATTCATCCCAAAATAGTCAACGAAGAATTTTGAAAGATAGGGAACGGACAAATGAACTTCATCGGCAAGTTCTTTTAAGGTTATGTTTTCTGTATAGCGCTGTTGGATTAATTGTGATATTTCTGCTATCCGGATAGCGTATTTGTGGTTTTTCTTTTCATTTGCAGTCGATAATTTTACACGGAAATGAAGGTACATAATATCCATAACATTATAGATATATGACCAGTTGCGAAGTTCGTAGCCATCTTTTTTGTCCACATTTGTTTTGATGATGTGAGCAATCAGAGAGCGTAATTGTGCAATTGCTTCCTGATTATCCGACATGGGACTAATACAGAAGAAGCGGGGATGTGATGGAACCGGCAGAATCTGTTCAAATAATGTTTGATTAAACAGAACGGTTATGATGACACAATTGACACCATGTAGTTCATGAAGTGTAAGTGGATTGATGCAAAAAATATCATCTTCCCTGAGACTGTACATATGATCATCAAATTGTAATGTACAGCTTCCGGAAACAATCATGGACAATTCAAAATAATCATGCATCTGTTGGCGGATATGATCAAATCGCTGCATCGTACACCGGAAATAAGATAGTAGTTCTCTGACATAAAATTCCTCCATTTCATATAAAAAAGTAACTATATTGATTAAAACATATATGCAATACAAAAATCAATAAAAACATAGGATTTTTAATCTATTTTTTAGAGGCGAGACTAAATTTAAGGTAAACGTATAGAAAAAAGAAAAACACATTAAAAAAATGAGTGAAACAGATAAAAAACAAAATCACATAAAAATTAACAAAAATCTATAATAAGCATAAAGACGAGGTGATAAAAATGAGTGAACCAATTTTAACAGTTGCAAATATGAATAAGAAATTTGGAAGTACAGTGGCTTTGAATGATGTATCACTGACTGTATATCCGGGAGAAATAAGAGGACTCATTGGAGAAAACGGATCGGGAAAGTCAACGGTTACTTCTATTGTAGCAGGAATGCAGGAATGTGACAGCGGTGCGATGACATTTCAGGGACAGAGCTGGAAGCCGCTTAGCATGATCGATGCACTTCACAAGGGAATTGGAATGATTGTTCAGGAGAGCGGAACAATACCGGGGATTACGGTAGCTGAGAATATTTTCCTTGCGGAGTCTGAAAAGTATAAGAATAAGTTCGGCCTGATTAATCGTAAGAAAATGAATGCGGATGCGACCAGGGTGATGAAAAATATCGGTGTCAATGATGTAACAGGCGAAATGCTTATGCAGAAGCTTGATTTTCAAACCAGAAAGCTTGTAGAGATTGCTAAAGTTGTGATGAAAGAACCTCAGATTCTGGTAATCGATGAGACGAGTACAGCATTATCACATGACGGAAGAGAAATTTTATATGACATTATGAATCGCTTCCTTAAAGAAAATAAATCAGTGATTTTTATTTCGCATGATCTGGATGAAATTATGGAAGTCTGTGATACGTTGACCGTTCTTCGAGATGGCAAGATTATCCGGACATTTGAAAAAGCAGAATTTGAGGCCGGAGCAATCCGCGCGAGCATGATCGGAAGAGAGCTGCAAGGTGATTATTATCGAAGTGACTTTCAGGCAAGTTCACAGCCGGAAGTGGCATTGGATGTAAGAAATCTGGTATATGCAGACCGGTTAAAAGGGATTTCATTTCAGGTGCATAAAGGAGAAATCGTTGGAATCGGTGGATTGGCACATTGCGGAATGCATTCTCTTGGAAAGGTTTGTTTTGGAGCATTAAAGCCGGAAGAGGGAAGCGTTACGGTGGAAGACGGAACAATCATTGACAGTCCGGCAATTGCAATGAAGAAACGTGTGGGTTATGTATCGAAGGACAGAGATGTTGAGTCGTTATGTCTTAATGCAAGTATTGAAGATAATATTTCAATTGCAGGAATGAGTGAATTTGCGATCAATAATTTTCTGATTCTGAAAAATCGAGAAAAAAAATATGTGAATCATCAGATTGAAGAATTGTCCATCAAATGTGCGGGAAGAGATCAGTCAGTATCACAGCTTTCCGGAGGAAATAAGCAGAAGGTCGTATTTGGAAAATGGATTGGATGTGGAAGTGAAATCCTTATTCTGGACTGTCCGACACGAGGCGTGGATATCGGTGTAAAACAGGCAATGTACCAGCTTATGGTGAGATTGAAAAATGAGGGAAAATCAATCCTTATGATCAGTGAGGAATTACCGGAACTGATTGGAATGAGTGATCGGATTCTAATTATGAAAAATGGTGAGGTCTCTGCGGAATTTGAGAGAAGCGAAACTCTTTCTGATGCACAGATTATTGAATATATGATTTAGGAGGCAAAAAAGAATGACGAAAAATAAAAAAATGATGATAAGTGCGTTGCCTTTTGTAGCACTTGTCGTATTGCTTGCAGTATTTTGTGGAATTGTAAGCAGTAAAGGATATCGTCTGGATATGTATATTAAGATTGTATTTAATGAAGGGATTGTATTATCAATTGTTGCAACAGGTGCAATTTTTATTTATACACTGGGTTCATTTGATATCAGCCTGGGAGCCGCAACGCTTTTTGCGGCCACGCTGGGAGTACTTACCTATAATGCAACTGAAAATTTTGCGTTGATGATTATCGTGATTTTATTAGCAGGAATTGTTTGCTCACTGGTCAATTCAGTGCTTGCGTCCATATTTCATATTCCGGTGTTTGTTACAACGGTAGCAATGATGTCCGTGTTATCCGCGATTGCATCGCAGATTATTACGACAAAAGGTGGTGCGGTTGGTGGAATCAGTATTCCAAGCGAGGTTGTAAAACATCTGGATAACTCGGCATTTAAGATTGGAGTTCTGGTAATCTGGGTTGCGATCTGTGTATTTGTTTTTGATTATACAAAGTTTGGAAGAAGAGAAAAATTTGTAGGTGGAAACCCAATCTGTGCGCAGCTTTCCGGTATTAAATATAACACATATGCAATATTGGGCTTCCTTTTGGCGGGAGTAGGAGTAGGAATCGGTGCATTTATGACATTGGTATATACACCATCTGTTACAACAACGACAGCCGGGGATATTGGAATGAATATTATGGTTGCAATTGTATTTGGAGGAATGCCGATTTCAGGTGGTGCCAGATCAAAGATTTACGCGGCAGTTGTTGGAGGATTCTCTTATATTGTATTAAATAATATTTTGGATCTGCTCATTGATTCTACATCGGGATATGGCATTACGCAGATTGTAAGTGCAGTGTTTTTTCTGATTATAGTATATGTTGCAAGCGTTAACTATCGTTCGCAGACTTTACCGCGATAAAACAAGAATTTAACACATTGTGTGTTAAAGATAAATTTTAAAAGAAAACAGGGAGGAAGAAATTTATGAAACGAACAATGAAAAAAATGTTAAGCTTTGGTCTTGTTGCAGCTATGTCTCTGACAATGCTGGCCGGATGTGGAAACAGTAAGGATGCAACAAATGATACAAATGTTTCAAATGGACAGGAGGAAAAAAAGCCGACAGGAGATGTCAAGATTGGTGTTCTGGTTCAAGATGTCAGTGGTGAGGAAGCATTAGGATTCCGTTCTTACTATGAGAATTATATTGCGGATCAGTATGGTGTAACATTTACTTACACAGACGAACTTAAGGATGCTGCAAGTGAGAAATCTGCAATTGAGAAGTTTGCTTCTCAGGGATATCAGGCAGTCATTTCTTTTTCAAGCAATGATCGTGCATTACAGATTGAAACATGTGAGGAAAACAAGATTTATTATGCAGTTGCAGCAGGAACACTTGATCAGGAACAGTTTGAAAAATATAAAACAGATGAATATTTTCTTGGACAGGTGGGTCCGAGTATGGATACAGAGTATGAAGCTGGTGTAGAAATGGGAAAGTTCTTTGCAGATAAAGGCATTAAGACTGCTGCAATCTATGGCGCATTTATTCCGAATCCAATGCACGTATATCGTACAGCCGGCGTACTTGCAGGACTTGGACTTTCTTACGGCGGAGCGACAACTGAAGAGGATGTAGTTGGTTTGATTTTTGCTGATCAGGGTATAGATTTGTCAAAGATTTCAGGAGATATCAAGATCGTATCTTATTTACAGGGATATGGTGATACAACAACAGACGAGATCAATGCAGCCATTCAGGCGGCTCCGGAAGCATTCATCTCTGTCGGAATGGCAACAACATTCTTTACACAGCAGTTGAATGCAGCAGGTATTGAGTTTTCTGATATTGATTCCTTTACCAAGAGTAATGGAGAGGCAATCACAAACGGAAAGCTTGTATATCTTGCTGGAAAATATTCATCATCGGTAGGACCTGCTTTTGCATTAGTGATGAATGCAATCAATGGGAATGTAATTCGTGATGCGCAGGGAAATGCTGTGTCACTCAGCCAAAATTATCAGGTAGCAACAGATAGTGAGACATTTGATAAATTTTACAAGAATGATAATGGTGATAACCCGATTTACAGTAGGGATACATTGGATCAAATTATTGGTGATACAGTTACTTTTGATACTATCAATGAGGTGGTTGCATCTAATTAACTTGTTTTTTATTATTTGGTCGCGGCTTCTTAAAGAAGCCGCACCCTCTCCCAATAGATGAATTTATTACTTTCATCTATTGGGAGAGGGTATGAAAAATTATCCTGTAAAAAGAAAGGAGAAGATAACATGAAAAGTAAAAACAGACTTTGTATAAAAAATTTAGCAGGAGCACTTGCCATACCGGTACTGGTGGCTATTTTGTTACAGGGTATTTGTATGGCAAAAGGAAAAACAATGATCATGAATATGACAAGCTTTGACAATTTTGTTGTCTATATTGCAATTGTTATGATCACAACTATCGCTTTGTCCATCAAAACATACCCCATGAGAAGATCAAACTGGATATTTTCCATAAATCTTAACAGTGGACGTTTTGATTTCTCTTTGGGATCAATGGCATTGCTTTCCTCTGTGATTGGTGCAAAGATTACATATTCGTTTTTAGGTGGAGGTCAGGGCAGTGCACCGATAATGCTGATGCTTACTATTTTATTTGGTATGCTGCTTGGACTGATTTCCGGTGTTTTGTATGTGGTTTTACATTTGCCACCAATTATTACGTCTCTTGGTGTAACACTGATTTATGAAGGAATTCTTTTTACAATTACAGAAGGTCGTTACGTTATGAAAGAGGTACAGAATTCATCCATGACTGCTTTTACAGGAAACTGGCTTTATGCAGCAATTATTATTGTGGCGGTACTGGTAATTATTATTGGACTCTTTGATTATACAAAATTCGGATACGATTATAACGCACTTAAGAATGGTCAGAAGGTTGCAGTTAATACCGGAATTAAAGAAATTCCAAATGCAATTGCCTGTTATGTGATCTGCGGTGGCCTGATGGGAATTGTTGGCTTTTTAAACGCTTCCAGAAATACAACCATCAATGGAGGTCAGCTTAACTTTGGATCTATCAGTATTATGTTTACTGCATTTCTTCCAATGTTTATTGGATCTTATATCAGCAGATTTACCAATGAAAAGATTGGATTTTTACTTGCAGCTTTATGTATGTCAATGTTGAATTCCACATTTGCGGTATTCTCAAATGAAGTAAATGCATCCATGCAGGCAATCATTAATGCTTTATTGCTTGTAGTGTTCCTAATTTATCTGAGTAACGAACATTTATTGATTCGTGTGTTTACCGGAAAACGCAAATAAATTGCGTCAAGTTTTTACAAAAAACCTGACATGTAGCGTCAGTCTTTGCTGAATGCAACCTTAAATAACTGATGCTTAACAAATGGAGGACAGAAATATGATCAATTTGACAAAGGCACCCTTCTTTCTTGTGAAAGAGGATATCGAGTGGGTTGAAAATACAAAAAAAGCAATGACGTTAGAAGAAAAAATCGGTCAGTTATTTGTACCGATCGGATATTCAGGAGATGCAGATTATCTGGAACATGTTATGCTTTCACACCATATCGGTGGAATCATGTATCGGTGCGGTGAGGCTAAGGAGATGCAGAGAACACATCGTTATCTTCAGGAACATAGTAAAATTCCACTTTTGGTCGGAGCTAATCTTGAGGATGGTGGATGTGGAATTGCAACGGATGGAACACAGTACGGAAAACAGATGCAGATAGCTGCAACCGGAGATACCGAGGACGCCTATCGTTTAGGAAAAGTAAGTTGCAGTGAGGGGGCAGCGGTGGGATGTAACTGGGCGTTTGCACCAGTGGTTGATATTGATAGAAACTGGAGAAATCCGATTACTAATGTGCGTACATATGGTGACGATCCGGATCGGGTCTTAGCATGTGGTGTTAATTATATAAAGGCTGCAAAAGAAGAAAATGTACTTGTTGCAATTAAACATTTTCCGGGAGATGGCTGCTATGAGGTGGATCAGCAT